>Ga0213866_10000205_pt1 | contig 49492 bp, 51 predicted proteins | sample PICome_11_FD_160079 | JGI IMG/M metagenome (GOLD analysis project Ga0213866, IMG submission 160079) | Coastal seawater microbial communities near Pivers Island, North Carolina, United States - PICO284 | ecosystem: Environmental > Aquatic > Marine > Coastal | place: USA: North Carolina...
TAGTTGGCGCCGAGGGTGACGGCAGTACGCAGGCGCTCACCGTCGCGGACGAACTCGACGCTCACGACGTCGTCCGGCCTGAACAGCTTGACCTCGGCCGAGAGTTCGACCATCGAGCGGACGACCTCGCCGTCGAGGGACACGATCAGATCGCCGGCCTGGAGCCCGGCACGAGCGGCCGGCGCGTCCTCGACCACGGCGATCACCAGGGCGCCGACGGTGCCGTCGGCCGGCGTCTCACCACTCACGCCGAGGTGGGCGAGTTCGAGCGACTCTCCGGCCACGATCCGATCGGCGATCAACAGGATCGTGTCGGATGGCACGGCGAAGCCGACGCCGACGTTGCCGGAGTTGACGCCGGCCGTGCGGATCTGGGTGTTCATCCCGATCACGAGTCCGTCACGGTCGACCAGTGCGCCACCGGAGTTGCCGGGATTGATCGGCGCATCGGTCTGGATCATCTCGACGTCGACCGGGTCGGTCGGGTCGGAACCACCGAACTCGTTGATGCGGTTCACGGCGGAGACGATGCCCGCCGTCACCGATTGATCGAGCCCGAACGGGCTTCCGATCGCCACGGCCAGCTGGCCGACTTCCACGGAGGACGTAGGGGCGAAGCTGGCGGCGACGAGAGGCTCTTCGCTCGGGTCGATCTGCACGACGGCGATGTCGCGGGCCGAGTCGCCGCCGACGACGGTGCCGGAGACCCGGTTGCCGTTGGCGAACTGCACGACCACGGAGGTGGCGTCGCCGGTGACATGGTCGTTGGTGACGATGTAGCCGTTGTCGGCGTCCCAGACGATGCCCGACCCCTGGCCGATGTTGGTCTGGATGAGCACCACCGACGGGGCCACGGCCCGAGCGACGTCGGCGACCGGCTCGTCGGAATCGGCATCGACGAGCGGCACCACGGGCTGCGACGGTGTGCCGTCGGTGTCGCCCGAGGCGGGCTGGGCACCGGTGTCGACCGGCACAGGCACGGCAACCGTCGCATCGTCGGTGATGGCCGACCCGATGACGATGCCGCCGGACACGAGTGACGCCGCCACGAGAATCGTGGCGAGCACACCTACCGCCACCCTCCAGCGTCGACGCGACGGACCGAGAGGCGTTGGTCCGCCGGCAAACGCCGGGGGTGGCGAGTTCGGGGGCCCGGGCGGCAGTCCGTCGCCGGGGCGAGGGGGGTTGGCCGCCGTGGGCGGGTGGAGCAGCGGCGCCGGCGGGTTGGCGGGTGCGGCCGGCCTGGTCATCGGGCGGGGGCCCGGGGGCGGAGGCGGAGGAGGCACGGCGCCGCTCCCGGTGCTGGGCGGGGGCGCGTCGAACGGCGGGATCGGCTGGGGCTCGAAGCGCAGGGGGTCGGTCGCGTCGACCGGGGCCCACGAGTCAGGGCCCGCCGGGCGATCGCTCGCACTCGCCGTGGGGGGAAACGGCGACGCAACGGCGGGGGGAGAATCCGTTGCGGCTGTTGGTGGGAGCGACCGCTCATCGGCGGGCCGACCCGACGGCGTGGGGGGAACTTCGTCGGGCGAAGGGTCGAGGGGATTTCGATCCATGAGGAGAAGGTACGCGGTGGAAGGGAAAGGATTCGTAAGGACGGGGGAAAATCGAAGGAAAAGCTCGGACCCGTTCCCCTTCGGTGTGTGCAACCCATTTCATGACCGGTTTCATCCCGGTCGGCCGCACGGGCGCCGGTCAGCTGCGTGGGAGCCGGAGGGTGAAGCGGGAACCCTCCCCGAGCGCCGACTCGAGTTCGACCCGGCCGCCGTGGGCCTCGGCGATCTGGCGCACGATCGTCAATCCCAGCCCGGACCGGCCGGCGACACGGGCCTCGTCCTTGTCGCCACGCCAGAACCGCTGGAACACCCGGAGCTGGTCCTCGGTGTCGATGCCCGGGCCCTCGTCGGCCACCGTGAGCGTGACCCAACGCCCTTCGTCGGCCGCGGCCACCGTCACCGTGGTCTCGCTCGGCGCGAGGCGAACCGCGTTGGCGACCAGGTTCGCGGCCGCTCGATGGATCGCCTGCCCGTCACCCTGGACGGGGAGACCGTGGGCGGGCACGTCACCGACGATGGCGAGACCGTTCGCCTCGGCTGCGGCCGAGAACTCTTCGACGAGGTCCTCGACCGTCTCCACGAGGTCGACGTCTTCTCGTCGGCTCTGGCGAGTGCCGTGACGGGCATAGAGGAGCAGGTCGTCGACGAGTGTCGACATGCGTTCGGCCGATCGACCGACGACCTCACCGACCGCCCTGAGGTCGTCGGTGGTCGCGTCGGGGTCGTCGAGCGCCACATCGACGTTGGTCCTGATGACCGCCAGGGGGTTCCGGAGTTCGTGGCTGGCCTCGTGGATGAACTCACGCTGCGACTCGAAGGCGTCGTCGATCCGGCCGAGCATGCCGTCGAAGGTGTCGGCGAGTTCCTTGAGTTCGTCGTCGGGCCCGTCGAGTTCGATCCGACGTGACAGGTCGGTCGCCTCGATCTCCTTGGCGACGGTGGTGATCCGGCCGACCGGCCGCAACACCAGGCCGGCCACGAACCAGCCCACGAAGAGACTGCCGACGAACAGCAACCCGAGCGCGCCGAACGCGTAGGTGCGCAGCTGGTCGAGGGCCTGCTCGTTGACCGCTCGTTCGAACAGCAACAGGTAGTCCTGAACCTCGACCTCGACGGTGCGCACGGCCGGTTGCCCCTGTTGATCACGGAAGAAGGTCAGCCACTCCTCGGTGCGCGACACCTCCTGCTTCTCGAGGCTGCGCGCGACACCGGCGTAGATGCCACCGACCACGACCGTGGCAAGGCCGAAGAGGAGTACGGAGTAGAGAACCGTCAACCGGAAACGGATCGACCCGGCCCAACCATGGAGCCTGGGGTCGGCTTCGGTCATGACCGGGCGTCCGCCTGCTCACCCTCAGGCGACTCGATCATGCGATAGCCCGACCCGATCACCGTCTCGATGAGCTGCGACTCGCCCTCGTCGGACAGCTTGCGGCGCAGCGTGCCCACCGTGACTCGCACGGTGTTGGTGAACGGGTCGGCGTGTTCGTCCCAGACATGCTCGAGCAGATGCTCCTGGGACAGCACCTGGTCGACATGGGCCATGAAGTACCGCAGCAGGGCGAACTCCTTCGCCGTGAGCTCGATGTCGCGACCGGCCCGACGGACCCGATGGCGGGTGTCGTCGAGCTCGACATCGGCGACGGTGAGCACCGAGCCGGAGCGAGCGGCGTCGCGGCGGAGCAGCGAACGCACCCGGGCGGTCAGCTCGCCGAAGGCGAAGGGCTTCACGAGATAGTCGTCGGCCCCGTGGTCGAGCCCGTCGATGCGATCCTCGACCGAATCCCTGGCCGTGAGCATCAGCACGCGCGGTGCGACGCCCTCCGGCGGATCCGCGCGCAACCGCTCGCACACCTCGAGGCCGTCGATGTCGGGCATCGTGAGGTCGAGACAGACCAGGTCGTAGGGAACCAGTTCGGCCTTCTCGAGTGCCGTCGTGCCGTCGTTGGCCACGTCGACGGCATAGCCCTCGCGGCGCAGCCCACGGGCCACCGCCTCGGCCAACTCGACCTCGTCATCGACAACCAGGATCCGCATCGGTGAGACGCTAGCTGTCTGCGTCTTTCGGTCGCGCTTATCGTGCGCCTGGTTCAGTGCCACGGGCCTGACCGCACCACAATCGGGCGAAAGCTCGTGTGAAGGAGTCCTGTTGTCCGAAAACCATGCGGCGTCGAGCCACACCGGATCAGTCGAGCACGAGGATCTCCCGTCGCTCGAACGAACCCTCGTGGAGCTGCGCCGGGTCATCGTCGGCCAGGAACGCCTGCTCGAGCGGCTGCTGATCGCCCTGGTCGCCGGTGGCCACTGTCTGCTCGAGGGCCCCCCGGGTCTCGCCAAGACCCTGGCGGTGCAGACGCTGGCCGACACCACCGGCGGCACGTTCGCGCGGGTGCAGTTCACGCCCGACCTGCTGCCCGCCGACATCGTGGGCACGCGCATCTACCGCTCGTCGTCCGAACGATTCGACGTCGAGCTGGGCCCGGTCTTCGCCAACTTCGTGCTCGCCGACGAGATCAACCGGGCGCCGGCGAAGGTCCAGTCGGCGCTGCTCGAGGTCATGGCCGAACACCAGGTGACCATCGGCGGGATCACCCACGAGGTGCCCACGCCGTTCCTCGTGTTGGCCACCCAGAACCCGATCGAGAACGAGGGGGTCTACGCCCTGCCCGAGGCCCAGCGGGATCGCTTCCTCATGAAGGTCCTCATCGACTACCCCACCCCCCAGGAAGAGCTCGAGATCGTCCGACGGATGGGGGTCGACCCGCCCCACGCCGTCCAGGTCCTGAGTCCCGACATGATTCTCGAGCTGCAGCGGCAGGCCGACGAGGTCATCATCGACCAGGGCACCCTCGACTACGCCGTCAACCTCGTCATCGCCACCCGCGATCCGGCGAACCACGGGCTCCCAGACCTCGCCGGCATGATCGAGTACGGCGCCAGTCCCCGGGCAACGCTCGGACTGGTCGCCGCGGGTCGAGCCATGGCCCTGCTCCGGGGCCGCGACTATGTTGTCCCCCAGGACATCTTCGACGTGGCCCCCGACGTGCTCCGGCACCGACTCGTCCTCTCCTACGAGGCGCTGGCGGCCGAACTCACCATCGAGCAGGTGCTCGTCCGTCTGCTGTCAACCATCCCGGCGCCGATGGTCTCCCCCACCACCCAGGACCCGGCCCGTATGGGCGACGCGGCCTACCGGCCCTCGTGACCCCGACCCGCAGCGCGGTCGACTCCGCCCGGACCCGTGAGGTCCTCCGGCGACTCGAACTCGACGTCACCCGCCGTCTCGACGGACTCCTCCAGGGCGACTACCGCGGCCTCGTGCCCGGGCTCGGGTCCGAACCCGGCGAGGCCCGCGCCTACTCCCCCGGCGACGACGTGCGCCGCATGGACTGGAACGTCACCGCCCGCATGAGCGAGGCCCACGTGCGGGAGTCGATCGCCGATCGGGAGCTGCAGACCACGGTGCTCGTCGACATGGCCCCGAGTCTCGACTTCGGCACGATTCAGCACACCAAGGCCGAGTTGGCCCTGGCGGCCGTCGCCGCCATCGGACTGCTCACCGATCGGGCCGGCAACCGGCTCGGCGCGATCGTCAACGACGGCGACCGGCTCCACGACGTGCGACCCGGCTCCGGTCGACGTCATCTGTTGTCGGTGCTGCACCGCGTGGCCACCACCGAGCCCGGCCGAGGTGACGTGTCGCTGGCCGACGGACTGCACCGACTGGCCGGGCCCGGCCATCGCGGCGGGCTGGCCGTCGTCATCTCCGATCTCCTCCGTCCGGGCTGGACCGACGCGCTCCGCGACGTCACGCTGCGCCACGAAACGCTCGTGATCGAGGTTGTCGACCCTCGCGAACTCGAGTTGCCCAACGTCGGTCTGATCGACCTGGCCGACTCGCGGACGGGGCGTGTGGTGGAAGTCGACACCCGTCGCGCCGACGTCCGGGAGCGGTTCGCCGACGCCGGCCGGCAGCGCCTGGAGGATCACGGGCGCGACGTGCGCGCCGCCCGCGCCGACCACCTCCTCCTGCGCACCGACCGCGACTGGGTGGTCGACCTGGCGAAGTTCGTCGACCACCGCAAGCGGGCCCGGCGGGCGGCGACCACGGTGGTCGCATGAACCCCCTCGACGGCATCGAGTTCGACGACCCGACCCGGCTCTGGCTGCTCGTGGGCGTCGGGGTCCTGCTGGTCGCCTACACGGTCGCCCAACAGCGCCGGGGCAAGTACGCGCTCCGGTTCTCCGACACCTCGCTCCTCGACACGGTCGCACCCAATCGCCCGGGACTCCGGCGCCATGCCGTGGCCGTCCTCTTCCTGATCTCGAGCGGGTTCATGGTCGTCAGCTTTGCCGGCCCCCACCGTTTCGAGGTGCCGTTCCGCGCGACGGTCGTGCTCACCATCGACACCTCGCTCTCGATGGGGGCGACCGACGTGTCGCCGAGCCGGTTCGAGGCTGCCAAGCAGGCGGCCAAGGACTTCCTGACCGACGTCCCCGACTCGGTCGACGTCGCCCTGATCTCCTTCGACGAGTTCCCGGTGGTCCAGGTCGGTCCCACTGCGAACCGGTCGGCCGTCGCCGCGGCCGTCGACTCGCTCCAGCTCGGCCCCTTCACCGCGACCGGCGACGCGATCGTCGCATCGGTCGAAACCATCACCGACACCGGTCGGCCGGTCCGCGACGAGAACGGCGACCCGACGGCGGTCGTCGTCCTCCTGTCGGACGGGGAGGCGACCATCGGGCGCGAGATCGACTCGGCGATCGGGGTCGCCGTCGATGCCGACGTGCAGATCAGCACGGTGGCGCTGGGAACCCCCTTCGGCACCGTCGAGATCGAGGATCCGGACGCACCGGGCACCTTCTTCAGCCAGCCGGTGCCGGTCGACGAGGTGGAGATGGAGACGGTGGCGCTCGCCACCGGTGGGGAGTTCTTCACCACCACCTCGTTCACCGACCTGGCGGCGGTCTATCGAGACATCGGCACCGCGCTCGGCGAGGAACCGGTTCGCGAAGACGTCGACGACTGGTTCGTCGGCCTCGCGCTCGCCGGCATCGCCGTGACCGCGACCCTCAGCCTGCTCTGGTTCCAGCGACTGCCCTGAACGACCGGGCTCAGTCGAGCCAGCTCGCCGGAGCGCCCTTCTGCACCGAGTTGAACCGACTGGCGAAGCTCGTGCCGAGCGACTCCTTGCGGGGCCCCGAGAACCCGAACAGGAACTGGGCGACGCGACGGATCTGGATCTCCTCGGCCCCCTCGGTGATCCGATAGCGCCGATGGTGGCGGTAGATGTGCTCGAACGGCAGGTGACGGCTGTAGCCGAGCCCGCCGTGGGTCTGGATGGCCTGGTCAGCGGCATCGCAAACCAATCGGTTGGCCCGGTAGTTGCACATGGCGACCTTGTCGCTGATGAACATCGGGTCGGTCCCCTGGTCCATGTCCCAGGCCGTCTTGCGGACCAACTGGCGGATCATCTCTGCGTCGGTGTGCATCTCGGCCAGCGGCCACTGGATGGCCTGGTTCTGGCTGAGCGGCTTGCCGAACGGCGCCCGTTCGCGGGCGTACTTGACGCTCTCGTCGATGCAGTACTGGGCGGCGCCGAGCGAGGAGGCAGCCTGTCGGATGCGGTTCTCGTGGACGAACGTCTGGGCCACCGCGAGGCCACGACCCTCGTCGCCGAGGCGGGCCGTGTCGGGCACCCGCGCGTCGGTCAGGGTGATCTCGGCATGGTCGGTGGGCATGTTGAATGTCCACCACATGAACTCGACGTTGAACCCGGGGGTGTCGACCGGAACGATGAAACAGGTGATGCCCTCGGCGTCGCCCGCGTCGCCCGAGGTCCGGGCGAAGACGAAGTCGTGGGTGGCACGGTGCATCCCGGTGTTCCACCGCTTGGCGCCGTTGATGACCCACTCGTCGCCGTCGCGGTAGGCGTTGGTCTCCATCCACGTGGCATCGGAGCCGTGCAGCGGCTCCGTCAGTCCGAACCCGATCCCCGCGCGTCCCTCGAGCATCGCCGGGATCCACTCGGCCTGCTGGGCGTCGGTGCCGTAGAGCTGCATCATCAGCACCGTCGGGAAGTTGCCGACGATGCTGCTCTCGTTCTGCAGATCGTTGTGGAGGCCGAGTCCCTTGGCGGCGAGGTGCTCGCGGATGAACGCCATGCCGAGGTTGGTCCCGTCGGAACCGCCGAACTCGGCGGGCAGGTGGTATCGCAGGAAGCCGGCGGCGTCGGCCCGGCGGCGCATCTCCCGCAGGAGGGCTTCCCACTCCGCGTTGGGCCACCCGTCGCGGTCCCAGTCGGTCCGACTGTGCTCGCGACGATGGTCGAAGAAGCGGATGTTGTCGTTCTCGCGTTCGAGCGGCGTGATCTCGTCCTCGATGAACTGGTCGAGGTCGGCGAGCAGGGTCTGGATGTCGGCAGGGATCGTGAAGTCCACGACCCGAACCTACGTCCCGTCCTCGCCGAGCTCCTTTTCGCGGCGCTCCAACTCCGCCTCCCATTCCTGGAGTCGGCGTTCGCGAGCGGCCGCCGACTCGGCATCCGGCGTGCTCGGCTGCGTGGAGGCCCGCCAGTCGTCCCTGTCCTCGATCCCCCGTGGTCTGCGAGGCTCGAAGCCTCGTTCCTGTTGCCAGGACCGGTTCGGGCCGCTCCGGGTGGTGCCGGCGTGGAGACCGGCACCGATCGGACGGCCCACGGCGAACCACGCCACGGCGCCGACCGTGGGGATCAGGATGACGATGAACACCCACGCCATCTTGGGCAGGTTGCGCATGAGCATCTCGTCGGTCTGGATCACGTCGAGCACGGCGAAGATCCAGACGGCGAACATGATCATCCCGAGCAGCCCAGGGAGAAAGAGTCGGAACACGGCTACGAGTGTGGCCTACCGGGGCATCCGACGCATCCGGACCTCGTCCTTGCAAGGGTCGGAGGGCAGGGGCTGCACGTCGCCGGTCACCGCGAATCCGCACCGTTCATAGAGGCGCAGGGCGGCGTCGTTGCCCCGTGTGACCCACAGCTCGACCGGCGACCCGTCCGCCCACTCGACGACCGCATCGACGAGAACGGCGCCCACGCCGCGGCCGCGAGCCGACGGGTCGGTCCACATCGAGACCAGGTCGACCCGTTCACCGTCGGCGGACCGATGCCCGCCGACGAGACCGACCACAGCGTCGCCGTCGAGGGCGAAGTAGGTGGCGTGGTCGCGCCCCTCTGCCCGCTCGGCTGCCAGCTCGGCCCAACGGACGTCGGACTGCGGCGCCTCGGCTTCGTAGCTGCTGCCGAACGCCGGCGGCGTGTCGAGGAGCGCGGCGAGACGAGTCGCCTTCAGTAGCCGGCCGTCGGCCGACCGGATCCGTCGTGTCGAGATCGCCATGCCGCAATAGTGACGCGGCTGCGCCACCGGGACCACGAATATCCAGCCGAGACTGGCAGCCCGTGGAGGGGCTCCCTAACGTCGCCGCCAGGAGTGGTTCGACATGACGCAACGCTTGGACGGCACGGTCGCGATCATCACGGGCGCGGCCCGGGGCACGGGCGAGGCGACCGCACGCCGCTTCGTGGAGGAGGGCGCCCGGGTGCTCGTGGCCGACGTGCTCGACGAACAGGCCCGCAACGTGGCCGCGTCGCTCGGCGAACAGGCCCTGTACCAGCACCTCGACGTGACGGAACCCGACGACTGGAAGGCCGCGGTCGAGGCCGTCACCGCCCACTTCGGCGATCCGGGTGTGCTCGTGAACAACGCGGCGATCCTCGACGTCGGCTCGATCGCCGGGATGGATCCGGCCGTGCTCACCCGGCTCGTGACCGTCAACCAGATCGGCCCCTATCTCGGCATCCAGGCGGTGATCGAACCGATGAAGCGGCTCGGCGGCGGCTCCATCGTCAACGTGGCATCGATCGACGCCATCGAAGGCTCGAACGGCGTGGCGGCCTACACCTCGAGCAAGTGGGGTCTGCGCGGCCTCGGCAAGGCCGCCGCCGTCGAGCTCGGCTGCCACGGCATCCGGGTCAACACCGTCTGCCCCGGCGGCGGGAGCAGTGAGATGACCGCGCCGTTCATGGCGGAGGCGATCGAACGCCTGAGCAACCTGACCGAGCGTCTGCCCGATCGACCCATCCCGCCGTTCAACCGCCGCGGCGAGCTACGGGACTACGCGAACGCGATCGTGTGGCTCGCAAGCGACGAGAGCTCCTACGTGTCGGGTACCGACCTCGTGGTCGACGGCGCCTTCACCGCCGGCAAGGTCGAGCCCGGGGCGCCGTTCTCCTGACGCCAGAAAGTACGGGAGCCTGACCCCAGAAGCTGCGGGTGCCTGACCCCGGCGTATCTACTTGGTCGAGGAGACGACCCACATGGCGTAGTACTGGGCGGCGCCGCCGTAGGCGTGACCGACGGCGGTGCGGGCGCCATCGACCTGACGGGGGCCGGCCTGGCCCATGACCTGCAACGCCGCCTCGGCGAAGCGGATCATGCCGGACGCGCCGATCGCGTTGGACGAGAGCACGCCGCCGGAGCAGTTGACCGGAAGGTCGCCGCCGTCTCGAGACGTCGACCCGTCCTCGACCATGCGCCAGCCCTGGCCCTTCTCGGCGAACCCCAGCGACTCCAGCCACATCGGCTCGTACCAGGAGAACGGCACGTACATCTCGACCGCGTCGACCTCCTGGCGCGGGTTGGTGATGCCGGCCTGGGCGAAGACGTCCTTCGCGCACTCCTCGGATGCGGCGGGTGACACCATGTTGCGGCCACCGTAGGAGCCGGACTCCGAGCGCATCGCGGTGCCCTTGATCCAGGCCACCGGACCGTCGTGGGCGTCGCCGCCGGCCTCGTCGGTGAGCACGATGGCGCAGGCACCGTCGGACGACGGACACGTCTCCGAGTAGCGGATCGGATCCCACAGCATCGGCGACTCGACCACCTGTTCGAAGGTGAGATCCGGCTGGTGCAGATGCGCGTAGGGGTTGTCGAGCGCATGCATGCGGTCCTTGTGGGCAACCATGCAGCCGATCAGCTCAGGCGCATCCGACATCGCCATGTAGCGACGGATGATCGGCGAGAAGTACCCGCCGGCGCCGGCACTGACCGACGTCGTGAACGGCTGCGGCAGCGAGAGCGCCCACATCGCGTTCGATTCCGACTGCTTCTCCCATGCGATGGTCAGCACGGTCTTGTGGACCCGGCTCTGCACCATCGACGCGGCGACGTTGGCCGTGGACCCGCCGACCGAGCCGGCCGTGTGGACCCGCATGATCGGCTTGCCGACACAACCCAGTGCCTCGGCCAGGTAGATCTCGGGCATCATCACGCCCTCGAAGAAGTCGGGCGCCTTGCCCATGACGACGGCATCGATGTCGTCCCACGTCTTGCCCGACATCTCGAGCGCCCGGTAGGCGGCCTCGCGAAGGAGACCGGCCATCGACACGTCGCCACGCGTGGACGCGTACTTGGTCTGGCCGATGCCGATGACCGCGGTTCTCTCTTTGCTTCCTGATCCCGTGCTCATCACTCACCCTCCAGGACGGCAACCATGTTCTGCTGCAACACCGGGCCGGCCGTTGCATGGACGACGGCACGATCACCGTCGCCGCGGGCGATCCGATCGAACGCCTCGCCGAAGCGGATCTGACCTGCCGCCATCATCGTGTGGGCGGCCAAGGCACCACCCGACGGATTGATGTCGACGTCGTCACCGAGACCCAGCGCGGCGGTGAGCACCGCCTCGCTGGTCGTGAACGGCGCATGCAGCTCGGCGAAGTCGACCTTGTCGTTGCCGACGCCGGCCTTCTCGGCCGCGATCCGAGCCGACATCGCATCGGTCAGGTCGCGCACACCCAGCGTGTGGGCGTCGATGCGGTGATCGATGCCCCGGATCCACACCGGCCGGTCGCACAGGTCGCGGGCCCGATCGCCAGCGGCCAGGACCATGGCGCAGCCGCCGTCGGCCGACGCCGGAATGTCCGACGGCCGCAGCGGATCGGCGATGAACTCCTCGGCGAGGATCTCCTCGACCGACTTCTGGGCGGTCCGGACCGCGTGGGGGTTGGACGCCGCGTTGGCCCGCGATCGCGAGGCGATCTCGGCCAGCTGGCGCTCCGTCACCTTGCCCGACTCCAGCAGCTGGCGAGCGGCCAACCCCTCGATCGAGAAGGCATCGGGCCACAGCGGCGCGACGTAGTAGGGATCCATCTGGGTGGCGAGCACGTCGCGCAGCGAGCCGGGCGACGACTTGCCGTAGGAGTAGACGAACGCGGTGTCGATGTCGCCGCACTGGATCTTGACCCAGGCCTCGTAGAGGGCCCAGGCACCGTCCTGTTCGACATGGGACTCCGAGATCGGCGGGACCGGACCGGTGCCGTCGATCGTCATCACGAACGAGAACGCCTGACCGGCGAGGAAGTCCGACGAGCCGGAGCACGTGAACCCCATGTCTCGCTGGGTCAGGCCCACGGCGTCCTTGGCCTTCTGCATCAGCGGCACCATGAACTCGACCTCGGAGAGGTTGGAGATCGCAGCTTCCTGACGCTGTGCGAACGAAACGATGGCGACATCTCTCATTCCAGCTCTCCCTTCTGACCGATGCGCTGGATGTCGGCGATGGTGACGTCGGGTTCACCGCTCGGCTCCCAGCCGAGGATGTTGGTGGCCGACATCTCCAACTCGTCGTCGGGTTTCCACACGCCCTTCACCCGCATCCCGAGCCGGACCTCTTCCGGTGCGATGTTGATGACGAGACCCATGAGGCTGACCGAGGCGCCGTCGAGGAGGATCCACGCCGAGCAATAGGGAGGCTCGAGGTCGGGCCGGGTCGCGATCGGCACCCGGGTGATGTTGAACGACTCGACGTAGCCGGCGGCGGGAAGCTCCACCTGCCCTTCGGTGACGACCCCGGCCACGGGGCTGACACCACGGGGCGGCACGAAGACCTGGCCGGTCTCGGGGCACCGCTCGCCGATGATCTTCTTGTCCTTCATCGCCACGAGGTGCTCGGAGAGGGCGCGTCCGGGGGTGTAGGTGTACTCCATGCGGATCGGCGTGCGGACCGACTGCACCGCCTCGGTCGCCGAGACCGACTCGGGGACGCCGGTGACCTCGACCACGCACGCCGGCGGCACCGACGGGTCCTGCTGGAACGGTTGTGCGGGCATCAGGCGTCCCCTCCGGTCGCGGGCACGAAGCCAGCGATGTCGGCGATGTGACCCTGGCGCTCGTCGCGCCATTCGATCTGCACCCGCATGCCGGTGGCCATGTCGGCGGGCCCGTCGACGAACACCGCGTGCAGCATCGGCGTGTCGGCCCCGTCGAGGGTGACCAGCGCCCACGCCACGTCGCGGTCGAACGGCTGCTGCGCCCGGGGTGGGCCACCCCAACTCCACGACACGACCGTGCCGGTCTGCCCGACCTCGACCATCTCGCCGAGCGGCGAGGAGTCGAGCGGGTCGTATTCGAGGGGCGGGCACATCACGGAGCCGTCGGCTCGTTTTACCCCGAGCACCACGCCCTCCCGTAGCCCGGTGAGGAACGCCCCCACGACAGGCCCGGTGGTCCGGGTGAAGGGGTACTCGAGCACCAACGGCGCTTGCAGTACGTCTTCGGCCATGGCGGGGGAATGTAGTTGCGGCGACCCGCGACGGCCCAGTTGACGGCCGCGATCGGTTCAGCGGTCGAAGCTGCGCAGGACCCGGCCGGACCGGGTGCCGGTGTGTCGGCCGTCCTCGGCGATGACCTGACCGTTGACCAACGTCGCCGCGTAGCCCTCCGACTGCACGATGAAGCGGCCCTTGTTGCCGGGGAAGTCGTAGACGTAGTCGGGGTAGCGGGTCGCGAGCTTGTCGAAGTCGAAGACGTTGATGTCGGCAAACCAGCCGGGCGCGAGCGTCCCGCGGTCCTTCAACCGGATCACCGCCGCAGGCTGCGAGGTGAGCCGACGCACCGCTTCCTGGACGGAGAAGGCACCACGCTCGCGGGCCCAGTGGGTGAGGAAGAACGTGGACGCGTCGGCATCGCAGATCTGCCCGACGTGGGCGCCGGCGTCGCCGAGACCGGGCGCCACGTGATCGAGCTGGAGGTAGTCGGCCAGGCTGTCGGCCGCCCGGTTGAAGAACCAGACGTTGTAGAGCTCACGCCCCTCGCTCTGGAGCAGGCGATCGACGATGAGCTCGACCGGGTGCACCCCCGCGGCTTCGGCCAACGCCGCGATCGAGCCCTCGGCATGACCCTCGACCTGGTAGTCGGGGTATTCGCCGAGACCGAGCGGGTGGATGTGGACCGGGTCGTACCAGGTGCCCGCCGCCACACCCTCCTCGAGCAGCACCGCCCGTTCGTCGGCGTCCTGCAGCACGGCGAGACGGGCTTCCATCGTGGGAAGCTCGGAGAGGCGCTGCCAGGCCGGCGAGAACACCGGCATCATCTGGCGGAGACCGACGAGCACCCCGCCCGGGCGGGTCTGGCAGATGGCCGACACGCGACGGCCACGGGCCTGCTGGTCCCGGAAGTAGGCGTCCTGGCGGGGGACGACCTTCGGAGGGGCGTCGCCCACGCCGCCACTGAACAGCACGTCGGTGCCGGTCTCGGCGACGGCGTCGAGCAGTTGGTACTCGTGGTCCCGGCGGGTCGCCATGTCGAGCACCCCCTGGAACAGGCCTCCGCCGGCGGCCTGCATGGCCTCGCCCACGGCGACGTACTCCTCGATCGGGGCCCAGGTGCCGGGCACGTGGCGACCGTCGGGGACCTTGTGGAGAAGGATGCGTGAGGTCGAGAACCCGACGGCACCGTCGGCGACGGCTTGCCCCGCGATCTCCCCGATCTCGGCCAGCTCGGCGTCGGTCGGCATCTCGTCGGACAGGGACCGCTCGCCCATGACGTGGTAGCGGGCGGCGCAGTGCCCCACGAGTCCGACCACGTTCAGCGCAGGATCGAGCCCCTCCACCGCGTCGAGATACTCGCCGTAGGTCGACCAGTTCCACGGGAGTCCGCTCAGGATCGCGTCCTTCGGGATGTCCTCGACCGACTCCATCATCTCGGCGAGGTACTCACGGTTCTCCGGCTTCACCGGGGCGAACGTGACGCCACAGTTGCCGATCATCGCCGTGGTGATGCCGTGCCAGCTGGCCGAGGTCATCATCGGGTCCCACCCGATCTGGGCGTCGAGGTGGGTGTGGAGATCGACGAAACCCGGGCTGACGAACTTTCCCGTCGCGTCGATCTCGCGTTCGGCAATGGCGTCGGAGAGGTCGCCGATGGCCGAGATCCGGTCGCCGTCGACCGCGACATCGGCCAACTGCGGCTCGGATCCGGTGCCATCGACAACGGTGCCGCCACGGATGATCAGTTCATGAGCCATGAACTGACACTACGCCCGAGTTCAGCTGTCGAAGAAGTTCACGCCGCACTCGGCGAGCTGACCCATCAGCGCGAAGATCTCGGCGCCAGCTTCGTCATCGTTGGTGAAGGCCGCCACGAAGAACGTCTTGAGCGTGTCCTCGTCGAACACGTCGCGCACGCAGCTGGTCTGCTCGTCGTCGAGCTCGCCCAGATCCATCGAATCGATGAAGCTCTCGGCCGGATCCAGACAGTCGAACATCCTGTCGACGACCGCCCGGGCCTCGTCTTCGGTCCAGTCGATCCCATCGAGCGCGGCCACGTTGCTTTCCGACACGCCCAGGGCGGTCAGCCGATCCTTGCCGATCGTGCCCACGACACCACCGACGAAGCACTCGGCCTCGGCCCGGTCCGAGGTGAGGGGATCGCTGTCGGACAAGACGTCGTCGACGATCGCCTGAACCAACGGGTCGTCGGTCGCCACGGCGTTGCCGCCGCCCTCGTCGTCGCCGCACGCGGCCGCCAGCAACACCACGCTCACCAGCGCCGCGATGATCTTCGTGAAGTTCTTCATGTTCGGTCCTCTCGCCGTACACGCCCGAGCGGGCCCGACAAGCTTGGCCAACCCACCGAGCCGGTCGGTGGATGGGCGCTAGGTCTCCGGTCCCGACAGGAACAGCGCCGCGGCGTCCTCGAGCTCCTGGGCACTCTGCTCGTAGGGGTTCCACCCGTTCTTCCACGCGATGAGCTCGGAGAACCAGATGTGCTCGAGCGACCGGATGATCTTGTCGCGCCGCTCGGCGGGGAAGTCGGGCGTGAATGCCGAGCGGAGCATCGCGCTGAAGGCGACGTGGAGGGCCTGCTGGCTCTCGGCCCCGTGCGGACCTTCCGCGACGAGTCCGCCGATCAGGGCGGCACTGATGTTCTCGTTGTCGGCCATCCCGCGGGTGGTCCGCCTGAGGATGTCGAGCACCCGTTCGAGGGTGGTCTCGCCCTCGGCCGGCCGCCGGGCGATGGAGGCCTCGAGGGCCGACAACCACTCGGCCATCGAGGCCGCCAACAGGTGATCCTTCGAGGTGAAGTAGTGGTAGACGGTTCCCAGCGCCACCTCGGCCCGGTCGGCCACCTCCCGCATCTGCACACCGTCGTAGCCGCCCTCGGCCGCCAGTTCGAGTGCCGCCTGCAGGACCCGTCGACGACGCTGGGCCTGCTTCTCGGTGAGCGGTCGCATTTCGATCGCCGACGATTCGGACATGGCCGAGATGGTACGGGCCGAGACACTGACATACCGTCCTGGCCGTGAAGATCGACGCAGGACTCATGGGCGACCTCGCCAACGCACCACAACGCGCGGCCGACCTCGCGGCAACCGGACTCGACGGTCTGTTCACCTTCGAGGGCAACAGCGACGTCTTCTTCCCGCTGGTGCATGCCGCCGGTCTCGACGTCGACATCTACACGAACGTGGCGATCGCGTTCCCCCGGTCACCCATGCACCTCGCGTACCAGGCGTGGGATCTGCACCGGGCCAGCGGCGGCCGCTTCGCCCTCGGTCTCGGCACCCAGATCAAGCCGCACATCGAACGTCGCTACTCGGCGACCTGGGGGAAGCCCGTCGCCCGGATGGTCGAGCTCATCGAAGTGCTGCACGCGATCTGGGACAACTGGATCGACGGCGCCCCGCTGGATCACCGCGGCGAGTTCTACCGGGCCGACCTGATGACCCCCCTCTTCGTGCCCGCCGAGCTCGGCCACGCGCGCCCGGAGATCTGGGCGGGTGCACTCGGCCCCCGCATGACGGAGGCCATGGCGCAGCACGCCGACGGCATCGTCATCCACCCGTTCAACACCGGCGCCTTCCTGCGGGAACGGACCATGCCCATGATCGAGGCCGGCCTCGAGGCGGCGGGCCGGCCGCGCGACGACTTCACCCTCAACGTGGGTTGCATCACCAACCCGTGCCTCACCGACGAGGAGTACGAACGCGCATCGACGGCGATGCGGTTCAACCTCGCCTTCTACGGATCGACGCCCGCCTACCGGGTCACCCTCGACCATCACGGCCTGGGCGACCTTCAGCCACGGTTGCGGGAGGTCACGAAGTCGGGCGACTGGTCGACCCTCGGCGACCTGATCGACGACGAGGTGCTCGATCTCCTCGCCGTCAGGGGCAGCCCCGAGGCGTGCGCCGCTCGGCTCACCGAGGAGTACGGCGGCCTGGCGGACCGACTCTCGCTGACGGTCTCGACGGCCGGCGACGAGGCACTGACCGCCATGATCGAGGCGCTCGATCGCAGCTCGGTTTCCGACGGGGACGACGACACCCACTAGGTTGACCCGTATGCGTCGAATCATCGTCCTCACAGCAGCGCTCACCCTCGCGATCCTGGCCGCAGGCTGAGGCGACGACGGCGGTCCCGCCGCCGTCAGCGGCGGCAACGGTGGGGCAGCGCCGGGCGATGTCGAGGGCGCGCTCGACGACATGCTCGACGGCGTGCTCGACGATCTCTCCGACGGGTCGCTCGACACGACCGATCTCGGCGACCTCATGGAGAGCGCCCAAGACATGGCCGAGTCGTTCGGCGACTCCGGTTCGGGCACCGTCACCATCAACGGCGACACGATCGAGTTCACCTCGGAGATCTGCTTCGCCGGCCAGGGCGACTTCACGATCGAGGGCGTCGGCACCACAGGCGACGGCACCCCGGTCTGGGTCTCGATCAGCCAATCGGTCGACTCCCGCGAGGAACTTCTCGAGTTGGGGTTCTTCACCGAGGAGATGATCGACCAGATCTACGGCGATGCGGATCCGATCATCGAGTCGTCGATGTCGCTCGAGTACGGCAAGGCCGAGTTGTTCGGCAGCGGGTCCGACGATCTCCCCGACTTCGACGCAGCGAGCGCCTTCACCAACAATCAGATCGAGATGACGGTCGACGGCCAGACGGCGACGGGGAGTGGTGAGGCCTCGGACTTCAACTATGTCGCCGGCGACTTCGACACAACGTTCCCGTTCACCTTCACCGCCGGGTGCGGCTGAGAACAGACGAGCGGGTCAGCCGCCGCTACCGGGTACCGGTCACTCGGTCGAGGTTGCGGTGCAGGTTGATGATCCGGCACTCCTCGCCCGAGAGCGTCAGATGGGTGAGACCCGGGGCGTGAAGGCCTCGGTGCGCCCGCTCGACGTTGGCGATGTCCTGATCGACCACGAGACCCATGGAGTAGGAACCGGCGGCGATCTCCGCCGTGGCCGGGTCGCGGCGGGGAGCGTCGGCATCGACGCGATCGAACGCCATCACGTCCATGTAGCCGTCGTCGGGCGTGGCGCCCGGACGGGCGGCGACCACCTGGAGGAGATCACCGAAGATCAACACCGTGATGTTGGGGAACAGGTTGTACTGCTCCATCGTCATCATCTGATCGGTGTCGAACCGCGAGAGGTCGACCCCCTCGGTGGCGTGGAAGTGGGCCCGGATCATCTCTGCGAGCACGTCGCGCAGGGTCGCACCGTCGGGGATCGGCGGGCACTTCCCCGCCTCGCTGCCCTCACCGAGGCCGATGCGACCACCCATCACCTCGACGAAGCCCTCCCAGATCTCCTGGTCGGTGGCACCGCCGCGGATCCGCGGAGACGCCACGCCGTAGGGCTGCGTCAGGCGGCCGTGACGCTCCCAGATCACCTGAGGGCTGTTGACGTCGTCGACCATGCGCAACATCTCGGGGTGGATCCCCTGGACGTGATACGTCTCGCTGAACCCGTCGATGATCGTCTTCCAGTTGGCCTTGACCGGGATCGACAACAGCGCCTTGCAGCGGAAGTCGTCGAGATCCGCCCACGCCGACTCGCTCGGCACGGGGGCGAGGAAGTCGTGAAGGGGTTCCGCGTCGGCATCGGGGTTGACGAACACCATGGGACCCCAGGTGTCGACGCTGCCCGCAATGAGCGGGAGCTCCTCGTTGCGCAGCGCTCCGAAGCCCTTGCGCGACGGCACTTCACGCAGGCCGCCCTCGAGGTCCCAGGACCATCGGTGAAACGGACAGCGGAGCTCGGTCATGCCCTGTTGGTGTCCATCGCAGATCTCACTCCCCCGATGGAGACAGGCGTTCTGGAACGCCCGCAGCACGCCATCCTGGCCGTGCACGATCAGCATCGAGATGGCGCCGACCTCGTAGACGAACACGTCGCCGGGGTTCTTCACATGGTCGAGCGAGCAGGCGAGCTGCCAGGTGGCACCCCACACCTTCTCGGCCTCGACCGCGGCCCAACCGGGGTCGGTGTAGCGGGAGGCGTCGACCTTCACCGGCGACGCGACCTGACCGACCGAGACGATCGTCTCGCCGACCGGCGCGTCGTCGACGAAGCGCTCCGTCACGACGAGAAGATCTCCGCCAGCCGGTCCTTGGCCTTGACCCCGTCGAGCGGTCGACCGACGATCGCCTTCTTCGGCCCGACGATCACCGGTCGCTCGAGCAGACGGTGATAGCGCTCGAGCACCTCGACGACCGCGTCGACGTTGCCGACATAGTCCTCTTCGTTCAGCTCGAGCTTCTTGAACTGGCTGTCCTTGCGGACGAGCCGTTCGACCGGATCCTCGAGCTTCTTGATGAGGGCCCGCAGGGTCTTCTCGTCGGGGAAGTCCTTCATGTAGCGGACCTCTTCGTAGTCAACGCCCATCTCCGCGGCGACCGCCACGGCGTTCTTGGACGAATTTCAATTGTGGTTGTGGTAGATCGTGAACTTGCTCATGAGTACATCTCCCTCAGTTCGTATTTCAGGATCTTCATCGTCGCGTTGCGGGGCAACGGCCCGTCGTGGATCTCGAGCCGCTCCGGGGTCTTCTGCTTCATGAGGCCGGCATCGGCACACGCGGCGACCATCTCGTCGAACGTGAGGTCGGCCTGCCCTTCCGCCGTCTCGATCACGGCGCACACCATCTCACCCCGTTCGGGATCCGGCAGGCCGATCACCGCGGCGTTGGCCACCTGGGGCAGCGTGTAGAGCACGTCCTCCACCTCCTGAGCCGAGATGTTCTCGCCCTTGCGGATGATGATGTCCTTCACCCGGCCGGTGAGCGACACGTGCCCGTCCTCGCGCTGCACGCCGAGGTCACCGGTCTTGAAACGGCCCTGCTCGTCGAAGGCCTCGGCCTCGAGCGACTCGTCGGTGTAGCCCTTGAAGAGCATCGGACCACTGACCCGCACCTCACCCTCCTCTCCGGAGGCAGCCGCCGATCCGTCGGCCTTGACGATGTCGACCTGGCAACCCCTGATCGGGGCCCCCTCGGTGTGGGCGAGCTGGTCGTCGGTGTCGGATGGCGACCCCTGGCAGATCATCGGGCACTCGGTCATGCCGTAGCCGTGGGCGATCGGGATGCCCATCTTCTCCTTGACCTCGAAGTAGATCTCGGGCGGCATGGGTGCGCCACCGCCCGCCATCGCCCGCAGACGGGGCATCACCGGCCCGTCGACCTTCTGATCCTCGGCGAGGAACATCTGGTAGAAGGCGGTCGAACCACCGGCGATCGTCGCGCCGTGCTCGGCGTATGCGGCCACGGCACCCGCGGGGGTGAACTTCTCGATCAGCACCGCCGGGAAACCGTTGACCAGCATCATCACGATGTAGTCGGGGCCCCCGATGTGGGCGTAGGGGAACGCGATGGTGCCGACATCGTTCTCATCGGCTTCGAGCGCGATCGCGAGGCCGGTGCCGGCGGCGATGAGCGTGCCGTCGGTGTGCTTCACACCCTTCGGGTCGGACGTGGTGCCGGAGGTGTAGTAGAGCCACCGCACCGCGTCGCCGTCGGTCGGGGCCGGCGGCAGCGTCGACGGGTCACCATGCGGGAGTTCGGCGTAGCCGTCGAGCACCGTGGGCGGGTTGGGGAGGTCGGCACTGACCTCGGTGGCCATGGCGTGGTAGTCGAACCCACCCCACTCCCCCGGGGTGAACACGAACTCCGCACCGGTCTGGGCGATGCAGAAGCCCACCTCGCGATGGCGGTAGATGTGGATGATCGGATTCTGGAGCGCACCCAGCCGTGACAGGGCGAAGCTCAACAGGATCGTTTCCATGCGGGTGGGCAGGACCCAGGTGACCGCGGTACCGGCGCCGATCCCGAGCTCCTGGAGGCCGGCGGCCACACGATCGACCTCGTCGGCGACCTCCCGACAGGTCATGGTGCGGCCGCTGTCGTCGATGAGCAGGGGCAGGTCAGGCGACAACTCGGCCCGACGGGCCAACAGTTCCGGAAAGGTCGTGGCGTCGAGGATCTTCTCCGTCATGCCGTGGACACTACAGAACGCGGGCGGCACGCTGAAGTTCGCCGCTACGGTCGACTCATGGGCATCTACCGGGAACAGATCCTGCCGCGGATCATCGACAAGTCACTGGGCAGCGAGGGCATCGCCGGGTACCGCCGCGAGGTCGCGGCCGATCTCGCCGGGGAGGTCGTCGAGATCGGCTTCGGTTCCGGTCTCAACATGCCCGAGTACCCGTCGGAGGTCACGAAGGTCTACGCGGTCGAGCCCGCCGCCGTGGGCATGAAGCTGGCGGCCGAGCGTGTCGCCCGGTCGCCGATCGAGGTCGAGTACATCGGTCTCGACGGGCGCGCCCTGCCGCTCCCCGACGACTGCTGCGACGGCGCCCTCTCCACGTTCACCCTGTGCACCATCCCCGACGAGGCCGCCGCGCTCGCCGAACTCGTGCGGGTCGTCAGGCCCGGCGGCCGGATCCACCTGCTCGAGCACGGCCTCGCCCGCGACGAGAAGACCCACGCCTGGCAGCGGCGACTCAATCCCATCCAGCGGCGCGTGGGCGACGGGTGCCATCTCGACCGGGACCACACCGCGCTGGTCGAGGCCGCCGGACTCGAGATCGAGGACGCACGCGAGTGGTACGCGAAGGGCCCCAAGCCGATGAGCGCGTTCTACCTGCTGCGGACCCGGGTGCCCGCCTGAGCCTCAGTGGCCCGAGAGGGTGCCGGACGTCCGGCTGTGGAGGTCCTCGGCGTGGCGGTTGAGGCCGATCAACTCGGCCTCGATGCCACGGTCGGCGAACTTCGCCACCACGGCGTCGAGTGCGGCCACCGCCGACGTGTCCCAGACGCGGGCCGCGCTCAGGTCGATCTCGACCCTCGACACCTTCACTGAGTCGTAGTGGAAGGCATGGACGAGATCGTTGGTCGACGCGAAGAAGAGCTCGCCGCTCACGGCGTAGAGCCGTTCGACATTGTCGGGGTCGACGACGCTCGTCACCTTCACGACGCCGGAGACGTGACGGGCGAAGAACACTGCGGAGAGCACGACGCCGGCGACGACGCCGTAGGCCAGGTTGTGCGTCAGCACGACGATGCCGACCGTGGCGACCATCACGGTGGTCTCGGTCGCGGGCGAACGGCGCAGGGCCCTCGGCGCGATGCTCCGCCAGTTGAACGTCCCGACCGACACCATGATCATCACCGACACGAGCGCGGCCATGGGGATCTCGGCGACGAGATCGCCGAGCACCAGGATCAGGATCAACAGGAACACGCCCGACGCGAGGGTCGACAGTCGGGTTCGGCCGCCCGAGCGATGGTTGATCATCGACTGGCCGATCATGGCGCACCCGGCCATGCCGCCGAGGAAGCCGGTCGCCACGTTGGCGATGCCCTGACCCCGTGACTCCACGTTCTTGTCCGACGGCGTGTCGGTCAGGTCGTCGAGCAGCTGGGCCGTGAGCAACGACTCGAGCAGTCCCACCATGGCGAGCGTGATGGCGAAGGGGAGGATGATCGTGAGCGTCTCGAGGGTGAAGGGCACGTCCGGGAGCGAAAGCACCGGGAGGGCCGAGGGCAGTTCGCCCATGTCGCCCACCGTCGGGAGGTCGACGTCGAGCAGCGTGACCGCCCCGGCGAGCACGACGATCGCGACGAGGGGCGACGGAATCGCGGTGGTGATCCTCGGGAGCCCGTAGATGATCAACAGGCCGGCGGCGACCACGAGCAGGTTGAGTCCGAGCTGACTCCGGTCCGGTTCGTCGGACAGGAGGATGTGGGGCACCTGGGCGAGGAAGATGAGGATCGCCAGGGCGTTCACGAACCCGACCATCACGGTGCGGGGAATGAACCGCATCAACGCGCCGATGCCGAGATAGCCGAGCGAGACCTGGAGCAGGCCGGCGAGCACGGTCGCTGCGAACAGGTATGCGACACCGTGCTCTTCGACGAGCGGGACGACCACCAGGGCCATGGCACCTGTGGCCGCGGAGATCATGCCCGACCGGCCACCGGCGATCGAGATGATGATCGCGATGGAGAAGGACGCGTAGAGACCGACCTTCGGGTCGACACCGGCGATGATGGAGAACGAGATCGCCTCGGGGATGAGGGCGAGCGCCACGACGAGGCCGGAGAGCAACTCGACGCGGGGATTACGCAACCACGTGTTGCGGAACGTGTGTACAGACAAGCGACCGAGGGTACGCGGCCCGATGCGCGGCCCGACGGTCATCGGTCACACCGCGGATCAGACGACGGGTGCCCGGCCCCATCGTTCGATCACCGGAGCCGCCACGACCTGTCGCATCTCGTCGGCCAGCCGGGCGAGGCCGGGAAGCAGTTCCGGCTCGATCTGGTCGGCGTGGAGCAGCAGCCAGCGGCCGCAGAACTCGAACGTGATCTTCCCCTCGGTCGACACCATCAGGTCGATCATCCGAGCATCGAGCACTGCCCGGGCGAAGGCCCGGTCCTCGCCGATCACGTGGTAGGCGCGATTGAACGCCTCCGACTCGAGGTCGAGATCGAGGCGGGTCGCGGCGGCGAAGACCTTCGACGCGAGATTCTCCCGACCGATCACCAACTGCGGAGCATTGATCGGGAGCGGCGCCATGGCCGCCGACTGCGTGGCCCCCTGATGCCGGCGCATGATGCGGTCGCTGGCCCGCCCCTCGCCGGGCCGGGCGCGCCGCATCGTCTTCTCCCCTTGGGCGTTCTCGTTGACGGCGTACTCGGTCCACGACCGCACGTCGAAGGCGTGGACGCGGGTGCCGTCCCTGCTCGTCAGGGTGACGACATGGTTGGCCGTCCACCCCCGACCGTCACCGCGGGCCATGTGCCGGAACGCGACCTTCGACAGCCCGTAGCCGTCTTCGGTCCGGTACTCCATCCCCGACGCGGCCGCGGCCCGCCGGGCCTGGTGGTCGCGACCGCGGTGGTGCAGCAGTGAGCGGATCATCCAGAGACCGATGCCCATGCACACCACGAGCATGACCCAGGGGGTCCACCACTGCTCACTGAGCCAGACGAGCGGGTCCTCCTCGGCGGGGTCTTCGAACGGCTGCGCCCCGAGGATCGAGGCAACGGGCCAAAACGACGTCATGGGTCCCCTTTCGGCGGGAACCCATGACGCGTTGAGTGCTGAAGACTCGTTGTGGGAGCGACGTGGCTCAGACGGCCTCGGCGCCGCGCTCGCCGGTGCGGATGCGGGCGAGTGCCTCGACCGGCGTGACCCAGACCTTGCCGTCGCCGATCTTCTCGGTCTTCGCCGAGGCGATCACGGCATCGACCACGGCGTCGGCGTGCTCGTCGTCGACCAGCACCTCGATGCGGGTCTTCGGGGTGAAGGTCACGCGGTACTCGGTGCCGCGGTAGGTCTCACTGTGGCCGCCCTGACGGCCGAAGCCCTGGACCTCGGACACGGTCATGCCCTGCACCCCGACATCCGCGAGGGCGGACTTCACGTCCTCGAGCTTGAAGGGCTTGATGACGGCGGTGATCAACTTCACGATTCCATACTCCTCAGTAGGTGTTGATACAAACAATACTCTGTATCAGCGCCCGTACAAGCCGATTCCTTGTGTTCTCAAGGTTCTGTTCAGATATCGATGTTTATTGTACTGGCACAATAAACAGGTAGAGTGGGGCCATGGCAGAGTCCGAGCCCGCCTACCCCGGCGTGGTCACCTATGTCGACCAGATCGGCATCGAGCGTCGCCTCGCGATCCGCCTCGAGCCCGACACGGCGATCCCCCGCTTCGAGCAACTCCGCGCCCAGGTCTCGGTGATGGTCGCGGTCGGCCGCCTCGCGCCCGGGGCGCGCCTGCCCACGGTGCGCAACATGGCCGAGCAACTCGACCTCGCCCCCGGCACGGTCGCTCGTACCTACCGAGAACTCGAGTCCGACGGGATCGTCGAGGGCCGTGGTCGCCTCGGCACCTTCGTGGTCGACGAGCCGCCCCACAGCGAGCCCCTCCGGCAGCGTCGCGAACGCATCGCCACCGCGGCGGCGAGATACGTCTTCGAGGTCCGCCAGCTCGGCGCCGACACCGACGCGGCGCTCGACGCCGTTGCCGACGCCTTCGACCCCGACGAGCCCGACTGACGCCGAGCCGGTCGTGTCGTCAGGTCGGGATGTCGCGGAACGGGATGCCCTTGTCGGGCCGCGGCTCCTGAGGGAGTCCGAGCACGTTCTCTCCGATGATGTTGCGCTGGACCTCATCGGTGCCACCGCCGATCCGGCTCATCCACTGCCCGAGGAACGAGTGGTTCTGCCAGAAGCCGCCCATGTGGGCGTCGTCGTCGTAGAGCGTTCCTGCGGCGCCCATGACCTCCATCGAGAGGTTGCCCAGCATCTCGAGCCGGGCGCTGTTGGCCAGCTTGAGCACCGAACTCTCGGGCCCGGGCGCCTCGCCGCGTGATGCCGCGGTGCGCACCCGGTAGCCCAGGAAGCGGATCGTCTCGGCAACGGCGTGGAGTTGCATCAGCGACTGCCGGACCACCGGGTCGCCGGCAACCCCGAACGTGCGGGCCAACTCGAACACCTCGGCCATCATGGCCGACTGCCCACCGATGCCGGTTCGCTCGTTGGTGAGGGTCGTCAGGATCGGCCCCCAGCCGGCATTGATCTCCCCGACGACATTGGCCCGCGGCACCCGCACGTCGTCGAGGAACACCTCGTTGAACTCCGAGCGGCCGGTCGGTTGTTTGAGGGGACGGATGTCGATGCCCGGCGTCGACATGTCGACGATCAGATAGGTGATCCCCCGATGCTTGGGCTGGTCGACGTCGGTGCGTACGAGGAGCATCCCGTGGGCCGACTCGCGGGCGTTCGACGTCCAGACCTTCTGCCCGTTGACGATGATCTCGTCACCGTCGACCACCCCGGAGGTCCGGAGGCCGGCGAGGTCCGACCCGGCTCCCGGCTCGGAGAACAGCTGACACCAGGTCTCCTCCCCCGTCAGCATCGGCCGCAGATAGCGCTCCTTCTGCTCATCGGTGCCGTGGACGATGATCGTCGGCCCGGCCATCCCGATCGACTGGGCGAACTGGCCCTGCGCCACGTCGTAGCGATGCTCCTCCTCGGCGAAGATCCCGGCGAAGTGGCTCGAGAGGCCCCGGCCCCCGAACTCGACCGGCCAGGTCAGGCCGGCCCATCCGGCGTCGAACTTCGTGCGCTGCCACTCGCGACAGCGCGCCGCGTAGTCGGCCTCCTCCGCCGCATCGCGGGCCTTGGCCCAGTAGCTCTGGCCCAGATCCGCCTTCTCCGGCTTCAGCTCGGCGTGGGCGCGGAGGAACTCGTTGCATTCCACCCGCCAGGCGGCCTCCTCGGGGGTGTCGTCGAAGTCCACCTCGGCGTCAGGCCTGGGCGCCGTGCACGGGTTGCGGTGCCCGCTCGCCGGCGATCGAGCGTCGGGCCAGCTCGCCGGCCTCGGCCACCGTCATGCGGCGGTCGCCCACCGACTCGATCGGGCCCTTCTGCCAGCCGTCGCAGACGTTGAGCTGCCCCGCGGTGTTCTCGAAGACCCGGCCGGTGACGTCGCAGTCGCCGCCACCCAGCCAGACGACCAGCGGAGAGATGTTCTCCGGCGCCTTCTCGTCGAAGCCGTCGGGGATCTCGGCGCTGTAGAAGACGCCTTCGGTCATCCGGGTACGCGCGTCGGGGGCGATGGCGTTGCAGAGGACGCCGTAGCGACCCCATTCGGCCGCCTGCTGGATCGTGAGCAGGGCGATCCCCGCCTTCGCCGCGGCATAGTTGCCCTGGCCGATGGAGCCGGCCAGACCGGCGCCGGACGAGGTGTTGACCACCCGTGCGTCGATCTGATTGCCGGCCTTCGACTGGTCTCGCCAGTACTCGATCGCGTGGCGGGCCGGGGCGAAGTGCCCCTTGAGGTGGACGCGGGTCACCGAGTCCCACTCGTCCTCCGACATGCCGGCCAGCATCCGGTCCCGGAGGAAGCCTGCGTTGCACACGAGCGTGTCGAGACGACCGAACGTGTCGACCGCCTGCTGGATCATCGCGTGGGCCTGGTCCCAGTCGGCGACGTCGGCCGCGTTGGCGACCGCCTCGCCGCCCGCGGCGACGATCTCGTCGACGACGTCGTTGGCGGCGTCGCTCGTGCCCGCACTGCCGTCGCGCTCGACACCGAGATCGTTCACGACGACCTTGGCACCCTCGGCCGCGAAGGCAAGGGCGTGGGCACGACCGAGACCACGTGCCGCGCCGGTGACGACGACAACGCGTCCTTCAACTGATCCCATGGGGCTTCCTCTAGGTGAAGTCTGGTTGCAGCTCCGACGACACGATCCACATCGCGAAGTACTGCGCGGCCCCGCCGTAGGCGTGACCCAGCGCGACCTTCGCGCCGTCGACTTGATAGTCGCCCGCAGTGCCGCGTACCTGATTGGCCGCCTCGAGACATCGGATCATGCCCGACGCGCCGATCGGATTCGACGAGAGCACGCCACCCGAGCAGTTGACCGGGAAGTCGCCGTCGAGGGCGGTGGCGCCCTCATCGGTCATCTTCCAGCCCTCGCCCTCCTCGGCGATGAGGTGCCCTTCCAACCACATCGGCTCGTACCAGCTGAACGGCACGTAGAGCTCGGCCGCGTCGATCTGCTTGCGGGGGTTGGTGATGCCGACCTTGTCGTAGAGCGCCTGGGCACAGTCGAGGCCGGCCTGGATGCGAATCGTGTCGCGACCCGGGAACGTCGAGAACTCGGTGCGCTTGGCGTGACCGAGTACCCACGCCGGCTTGTTGGGCGAACGCGAGACCTTGTCCTCGCTGGTGAGCACCATCGCCGCCGCACCGTCGGACGACGGGCAGGACTCGAGGAAGTGGATCGGGTCCCACAACATCGGGGATTCCTTGACCTTCTCGATGCTGATGTCCTCGAGATGGAGGTGGGCGTTGGGGTTCTTCAACGCGTTCAGCCGGTCCTTCACCGCGACCTTCCACCCGATGTGCTCGGGCGCCTTGGAACGGCGGATGTACTCACGGATCCACGGCGCGAACGTGCCGCCCGCTCCCTGGCCACCCGAGCGGCCACCGGAGAGGGCCCAGGTGGCGTTGCCCTCCGACTGCTTCTCGTAGGTGACGGTGAGGACGGTGTCGTAGCGGCCGCTCTCGACGAGCACCGCCGCCGAGATCGCGGTCGAGGCGCCGACCGAGCCGGCGGTGTGGACCCGATGGATGGGCTTGCCGACCGCGCCCAGCGCGCCGGCGAGCGACAGCTCGGGCATCACGACACCCTCGAGGGCGTCGGGAGCCTTGCCGATGACGACCGCATCGATGTCGGCGAACGTCAGGTTCGCGTCCTCGAGGGCCTGCAACGCCGCCTCGCGGACGAGGCCGTCGAGCGTGACCGGCAACTGCCGCTTGTACTTCGTCTGGCCGATACCGACCACTGCGCACGGACGAGCCATGTCACGCACCTTCCTGGAGAACACACACGAGGTTTTGCTGGAGAGCGGCACCGGAGGCCGCATGGGCGATGCCACGGGCTGCATCGCCGGCGGCGATGCGTTTCGCCACCTCGATGATCCGCGTGAGGCCGGTCGCCATCACCGGGTCGCCGGCCAGCGGGCCGCCGGAGGGGTTGACCTGCGTCTCGTCACCGAGACCGAGGGCGGCCCGGAGGATGATCTCCTCGTGGGCGTGGGTGGTGTGGAGTTCCGCAACGTCGACGGCTCCGTCGGCGACGCCGGCGCCGGCCGCAGCCAGCCGGGTCGACTCGGAGTCGGTGAGGTCACGCAAGCCCGCATGATGCGACTCGATGCGGTGATCGAGACCGGTGATCCACACAGGGTTGTCGGTCAGCTCCCGGGCCCGATCGCGCCGGGCGATCAGGATCGCGGCGGCGCCGTCGGCCTTGGGCGAGACGTCGTGGGCCCGCAAGGGGGCCATGTCGTACGGCGCGGCGAGCAGCTCGTCGGTCGAGACCGATCCTGCCACCTGGGCGTGGGGGTTGGCCTCGGCGGCCGCCCGGCTCCTGGCCACCACGTCGGCGATGTCGGCCTCGGTCGCCTTCCCGGCATCGATCAGCGCGCGGGCCTGGATGCCGGCGAGGGCGTCGGGGTCGAGGCCCAGTGGGGCGACGACGTAGGGGTCGGCCTGCAGGTGGAACACCTCGCGGGCGTTGCACGGCGAGGACTTGCCCGAACCGACCACCATGGCGACGTCGATGTCGCCCATCTGGAGCCGGAGCCAGGCCTCGAACAGCGCCCAGGCGCCGTCCATCTCGACGTGTGACTCGTAGACCGGGGGCCACGCCCCCATGCCGTCGACGTTCGAGACGAACGCGAACGGCATGCCCGACAGGTAGTCGCAGCTGCCGGCGATCGTGAATCCCACGTCGTTGCGCTCGATCCCGGCGTCGCCGAGGAGACGGTTGACGCACTCCATGATGAGGACGACCTCGGGGCCGTCGAAGCGAGCATGGGCTGCCGTCTGGGCCACCCCGACGATCGCGATGTCGTTCTCTTGCGGTTCGAAAGCCATCAGAAGTTGTGCTCCTTCACGAGATCGGGATCGACATCGGGCTCGCCGGTGCGCTCCCATCGCTCGTACACGCTCTCGTTGAGGCCGTACGCCCGGTTGTCGTCGTCGTTGAACGAGATCTCGTCGCGCCACACGATCTGCAGTCGCATTCCCACCTTGAACTCCTCGATCGGGATGTGGCGGATGTCGATACCACCGATCGTCGTGTCGGCTCCGTCGAGCAGGACCGAGCACCGGATGTAGGGCTCGGTCTCGGTCTGGCCGTGGTACTGGATCGGGGTGATCTCCGTGAACGAGGTGACGGTGCCGCGGCCCGCGACCTCGACGTCGTCGTCCTCGGTCATCGGCACGCGGTTGATCGCGTCGTAGCCCCGGCTGGGGACGTGGACCTTGCCATCGGCCGGGCTTCGTTGGCCGATGATCTTCTTCTGGAGAAGCCCTTGGAGGAACCGCTCCCGGAACGGCAGCAACGGCTCACGGATGCGCACACCGATGAGGTGCTCCATGATCCCGACCGGCTCGGCGTCGGCGTCGACGCTCGGCGCTTCGGGGGCGTCCTCACCCGGCACGAAGTGCACGTCGGTGACCGAGCCGACCCGCTCGTCGTTGAATCGAACGACGACGCGCATGCCGGTCGACATGTTGTCGATCGACCCGGCGTCGACGGCATGAAGCATGGTCGTGTCGGCACCGTCGAGCTTGATCTGGGCGAAGGCGAACGGATGGTCGAACGGATGCTTCGACGTGGGTTCGGCGACCCACGTCCAGCCTTCGACGGTGCCGGCCGGGCCGACCTCGACGAGGTTCTCGGGCCCCACGGTGGAGCCGTCGGCGGGGTCGTATTCGAGCGGTGGACAGATCACTCGCTCCCCGACCCGGGTGCCGAGGATGCGCCCATCGCGCAAACCGGTCAGGAACGGGCCGATGATCGGACCGGTCGTGCGGGTGTAGGGGTACTCGAGCGTGAAATCGATATCGGGTAGCTGGGCCATACGCGGCCGAGTTCACCACAAGTGGTGAACCGCGCTCAAAACGGCCGCAGTGTCGACGCCCGAGCGGCGATCGCCCCACCGTCGATGACGACGCTTCCGTCGACCGCTTCGGCCGGCCACCGAACCGCGAAGTCGATGTCGCCGTCGACCGGGAGCGGCCACGCCCACCATTCGGTCGTCTCCGTGTGACGCACCGGCCGTCGACGATCGTTGCGATCCTCCACGGTGCGGCGGGTGCCGAGACGCACCAGCGCGCCCGGCGCGGGCATGTCACCGCGCCAGCGGTGGTTCCCGGCGCGGTTCGACAGGTGGGTACCGTCGGGATAGCGAAGGTCGACGGTGATGACCTCAGGGGCCAGGCGGTGCTCGGCCCCCACGCCCGGACTCAGGTACTCGATCGACTCCCAGACCGGCGGCAGGACCCAGTCGCCCAGGCTGGTGACGGTGACGGTCAGGCCGAATCCGTCGGGACCCGCCACGACGGCGTCGAGTGTGAGCTCCGCTGTCTGGCTGCGCGCGATCAGTTGCCGACGTTGGTTGGGCAGCCCGACGCGAGCCACACCCGCATCCGCCTCCGGACCCCACCACGAATGGTGAGCCCCACCCCGGCGGTCGAGGGCGGAGATCAGGTTCTCGACCTCGTCCTGGTCCAGCCGCGCCGCGCCCAGTTCCACGAGCCGTCGGATCTCGCCCAGGCGCACGCCGAGATGCCGCAGCACCGTCGCCGCGCCGGACCGCGGGTCGGCCAGACAGCCGAGCACGAGGTCGAACGACGAACGACGCTCGTCACCCGACAACGACTTGCCGTGGAGTGCGAGTTCGGCCCGCGGGCTGACGGGGGGATCGACGTGGCCTTCGTTCGAGGGCTCGAAGCGGTGGCCTCTGATCGCAACGATGGCCCGCTCCAGGCGAGCCGTGTCGAGGGCGAAGAGTTCGCAGAGTTCGGCCATGTCACCGGACGCGGTCGCCACCGCCCCGAAGAGCAGGTATTCAGTTCCACATCGTTCGTCGCCCATGGCGCTCGCGGTTCCCAACGCCACATCGAGCGCCATACGAGCACCGGCGTCCAGCTGGAGCCCGGTCATCGACAAAACCGTATGTGGGCGGGGGCGATGTGTGCCTGAGTCGTTCGGCTCAACCCTCGGCCGTGAAGGCCGCGACTGTGGCGCCGGTCACGCGCAACAGCTGGTCGGGAGCGATCGGAAAGCAGGAATCAGGCGTGCCCGCCCCGCCGTAGACGACGGAGTGGGCCATCAGCGTGGGGTCGAGACAGGTCGGCAGCGCAGTCGGGTGACCGAATGGCGGCGTCCCCCCGATCGCGAACCCGGTGGCTCGGCGGGCCGTACGGGCGTCCGCCATCTCGACGGGACCGCCCAAGACCCCGCCCAGCCGCTCGAGGTCGATGCGAAGGTGGCCGGCGGTGAGGGCGAGGGCCGGACCGTCGGGCCCGACGACCACGAGCGACTTCACGATCTGGGCGACCTCGCAGCCGACCGCGGCAGCCGCGTCGGCCGCCGTGCGGGTTCCCTCCGGGTACCGGACCGGGTCGACGGTGATGCCCGCTGCGGCCGCCGCAGCGAGGAACCGGTCGTAGGCGTCGAGCTTCGCCATCAGGGCTCGATCACGCGACGTCCGGGTCGCCCGGGAGCCACGTCCCGCGGAACCCGAACGGCACCCGCTGCGGGAGTTCGACGGTCGCCACCGGGCCGGAACCGACATCGGTCGCGTCGAGCACGCCGAGGACCGAACGGTCGGTCTCCTTGTCCCACACGAAGGTCAGGAGCCAGCCTTCGCCCTCCCCGCTGTCGTCGCGGTCGGGCACGAACGTGACCTCGTTGGGCTGCAATGCCGGCCCGGCCGTCGAACTCGCCGAATGCTCGGCAGTCGGCGTACATCGGCGTCTCGACATGGCGGTTGCCGTAGCAGACGGCCCGACCCTGCTCGAAACGCACGCCGTGGATCATCCCGTCACCGAAGAACCAGTGGGGCGAGACCCCCGTCGCCGGGTTCGAACCGTTGCGGGTGCAGAGCCCGTGCAGCGACGGCGGCAACGCGCCCTCCACCACGAGATCGGGCGACACGAGCTCCTCGGTCGTCGTGGTCGATGGCGTGGATGGCGGCAGCGGTTCGGCCGAGGAAGGCTCGGCGATCCATCAGCGGCGGCCGCGCACCAACCGACCGGGTCGAGCCCCGGTGTCGACCCCGTCACGACGGGTGACCTCGCCGTTGACGATGGTGGCCACATAACCGTCGGCGGCCTGGATCAGGCGGCGGCCACCGGCGGGGAGGTCGTGGACGAGCTCCGGGGTCCGCAGGTTGAGGCGATCGTGGTCGATCACGTTGACGTCGGCCCGCTGACCCGGCTCGAGCGTGCCGCGGTCGGTCATGCCGAAGAGCGCCGCGGTGTCCTTGGTCTGCTTGCGCACGACCCACTCGAGCGGCAACTGCTCGCCGCGGCTGCGGTCGCGGGTCCAGTGGGCGATCATCGTGGTGGGCAGGGAGGCGTCGCAGATGAGCCCACAGTGGGCACCGCCGTCGCCCAGGCCCACGACCGCCTGCGGGTGGGTGAGCTGCTCGCGGATCGCGTCGTGGTTGCCCTCGACATAGTTGTAGAGGGGCAGCATGAGCAACGCTCGGCCGTCTTCGGCGCAGAAAGCGTCGTAGGCGGCCTCCTCCGGGGAGACGCCGGCGACCTCGGCCAGACCGGCCACGGAGCGGTCCGGGGTCGGCTCGTAGTCGGGCGGATCACCGAGGACGTAGAGCGAGTCGAGCATGCCGGCGGCGAGCATGGAGATGCCCTCGTTGAGTGCGCCCGTCCCCTCGCCGTTCTCCTCGGCGAGGATCGCCGCCTTCACACCGGGCTTGCGGAGTTCGACGATCCGCTCCTCGATGGGCAGACCGGCGATCGCCTGATACGAGGGTCGGAGCATGAACGGGTGGCTGGTGTCGAACCCGATCAACACGCCGAAGGGGCGACCGGCGACCTGCGGGTGGAGCTGGGCTCCCTCCTCCGTCGCCGCGAGCGACACGGCCATCTGCTCCTTCCAGAGATCCGGAGCGGCGGGCACCTGGAGCATGGCGAATGTGACGGGTTGGCCGGTCTCCGCGGAGAGGCGACGCATCCAGTCGACCTCCTTCATCGGTGCGACGAGATCGAGGCCCGCCGCACCGGCCGGGGCCAGCTCGAACACACCGCCGCCACCGTCGCGCAGGGCGCGCCCCATGGCGAACAACTCGTCCTCTGCCGCGAACGTCCCCGGCACGGGTTCACCGTCCATCGCCCGGTGCCCGAGGGTGCGCGAGGTCGACACGCCGAGCGCGCCCGCCTCGATGGCCTCCTTCACGATGTCGGCCATCTCCGAGATCTCCTCCGGCGAGGCATCCTCGTTCTTGGCGCCGCGCTCGCCCATCACGTAGGCCCGCACGGACCCGTGCGGGATCTGCGTCCCGACGTCGACCGACCATTCGAGGTCGTCGAGCGCGTCGAGGTACTCGGGGAAGGTCTCCCAGCCCCAGGTGATCCCCTCGCTGAGGGCGGCGCCGGGGATGTCCTCGACCCCCTCCATCAGCTGGATCAGCCAATCCTCCGTCCCCGGCCGCACCGGGGCGAACCCGACACCACAGTTGCCCATCACCAGGGTGGTCACGCCGTGGAGCGACGTCGGCTCGAGCGTCTGGTCCCAGGTGACCTGACCGTCGTAGTGGGTGTGGACGTCGACGAATCCCGGAGTCACGAGGAGACCGGTGGCATCGATCATCTCGGCGGCCTCGCCCTGGAGGTCGGGACCGACCTCGACGATGCGGCCGTCGGCGATGGCGACGTCGGCCACCCGGCGGTCGGCGCCGGTGCCGTCGACGACGGTGCCGTTGCGGATCAGAAGGTCGTACACGGGTCTCCTCCTAGGAGTTGGCGCCGGCGCGCACGAGGCGGCCGGGTCGGGCACCGGTGTCGGCGTCGTCGCGACGGGTGATGACCCCGTTCACGACGGTCGCCTTGTAGCCGGTGGCGAATTGGACGAACCGCTTCCCGCCGGCCGGGAGGTCACGAGCGACCTCCGGCGGGCGGAGCGAGAGGTTCTCGAGATCGACCACGTTGAGGTCGGCCTTGGCCCCCACCTCGATCGTTCCCCGATCGTGGAACCCGAAGAGCCGCGCGGTGTCGTGGGTCTGCTTCTTGACGATGAACTCGAGGGGGAGCTTCTCGCCCCGGCTGCGATCCCGGGCCCAATGGGTGAGGAGCCAGGTCGGCTGGGAGGCGTCGCAGATGACGCCGCAGTGGGCGCCGCCGTCGGAGAGTCCGATCACGCCGGCCGGATGGGTCAGCATCTCCCGCAGCGCATCACCGTTACCGTCCGCGTAGTTCAGGAACGGGAACAGCAGCAGCGCCCGCCCGTCCTCCTCCAGCAGCATGTCGTAGAGCAGGTCGTCGACCTCGCGACCCATCGCCTCGGCCATCGCCTTGACGGTGCGCTCCGGGCCCGGTTCGTAGTCGGGCGGGTCGCCGAGGACGTAGATGCGATGCATCGACCCGAGGATGAACTGGGAGAACGGATTGTCGGTCTCCGGCTGCTCGGAGAGGATCGCCGCCCGCCGTTCGGGACGACGCAGTTCGGCCACCAGCTCGTCGAGCGGCAGATCGGCGACCTCGTCCCAGCTGGGGCGCTCTCGCCACGGGCTCAGCCCCTCGAGGCCGAGCAGGATGCCGTTGAGACGACCGGCGACCTGCGGGTGGATCGACGCACCTTCGGCGGCGGCATCCACCGAGCGGTCCATCAGCTCCTTCCACAGCCGCGGTTCGTCATTGATCTGGACGAGCACGAACGACACCGGCACCCCGGTCTCCTTCGAGATCTTCACCATCCAGTCGACTTCCTTGTGCGGCGCGACCGTGTCCTCGCCGGCCGATCCCATCGGCGCGAGCTCGAGCAGACCGTGTCCGGCGTCGGCACACCCCCGTGCCAGCCCGTAGAGCTCGTCCTCGGCGGCAAACGTGCCGGGCACCGGCTCACCGTCCATGGCGGTGTGGGCCAGCGTCCTCGACGTCGACACACCGAGCGCGCCGGCCTCGACGGCATCGCGCACGATGCCGCGCATCTTCTGGATCTCTTCCTCGGTCGCCGGCTCGTTCTTCGCGCCGCGCTCGCCCATCACGTAGGCACGAATGGCGCCGTGGGCGACCAGGCAGCCGACATCCATCCCCCAGGTGCGACGGTCGAGATCGTCGAGGTATTCGGGGAAGGTCTCCCACGCCCAGTCGATGCCCTCGCTCAGCGCGGCGCCGGGGATGTCCTCGACCCCCTCCATCAACTGGATCAGCCAGTCCTCGCTCCCGGGACGGACCGGGGCGAACCCGACCCCGCAGTTCCCGGTGACGATGGTGGTGACGCCGTGACTGGCGGACGGTTCGAGCACCTGGTCCCAGGTGACCTGGCCGTCGTAGTGGGTGTGGACGTCGACGAAACCGGGGGTGACGATGCACCCGCGGGCGTCGATCTCCTCGGCCGCGTCGCCCTCGAGGTCGACGCCGATGGCGACGACGCGTCCGTCGACCACGCCGACATCCGCGACATAGCGATCGGCACCGGTGCCGTCGACGACCGTGCCGCCGCGGATGAGGAGATCGAAAGAGGTCATGGAGGAGACACTAGAACGCGGTTCGGTTCGGTTCGAACCCGATCACCGGGGCATGATCTCCGTCGCGGGCACACTCTCGTCGAACGTGCCGTCGCAGCGGGTCGGGTCCCCGGTGTTGACGCCGAGCGCGAGCCAGGCCACGCCGGATCTTCACCATCTACGCCTCCTGAGGGAACACCCGCCAGCTCGACTCGGCGAGGCCCTCCACCAGAGCGGACAGGTCACGGTCGAGACGAGCAGCCGTCAGACGGTAGACGTCGAGACTCTCGCCCGCAGGGTCGGCCACCTGCTCGGCCGCCCGACCGATCGTCGTCCCCTGTCTCGTGGCCGCGATCTCGTCCACTGCGATCGACCCGGCCTCGGTCCGGCGCCGCTCGCGCACGAGGCGAACCAACTCCCCGGGGAGAAACACCCGAGGGCGCAGCTCGGGGGCGCGGGCCAGCACCGCGCCGGCGTGATCACGGGTCATGGCGAGGACGAGGTCGACGTCGAGGTGGTCCCGTTCGAGCTTGCGGCTGCGGTGGGCGGAGATGTCGATCTCGCGCTCAGCCATGGCCTCGATCGCCTTCGGGGTCGCGCCCCGCTCGCTCCAACCCAGCGTGCCGACCGAGGCCACGACCGCGTCGATCCCGACCCGCGCCAGACGGTCACGCAGAATGCCCTCGGCCATGGGCGATCGGCAGGTGTTGCCGGTGCAGACGGTGAGCACCCGCAACGTCTGGTTCGGCGCGCTCGGGGGGATCGACATCCGGCCCACGATGGCATGTTGCTACATTCCCGTGCGAGATCGCCCAATCCCGCCCAGCCAATCCCGCCCAGCCAATCCCGCCCAGCCAATGGAGACAACACATGCCCGGTCCACTCGAAGGAGTCAAGGTCGTCGAACTCGGCGTGTGGGTCGCGGGCCCCGCGGCCGGCGGGATCCTGGCCGACTGGGGCGCCGACGTGATCAAGATCGAGCCGCTCGCCGGTGACCCGGCGCGCACCTTCCAGCGGATGCTGGGCTCCGACATGCCGACGAACCCCGTGTTCGAGATGGACAACCGGTCGAAGAAGTCGATCGCCGTCGACCTCGCGACCGACGAGGGCCTCGGCATCGCCAAGGCGCTGATCGCCGACGCCGACGTGTTCGTTACCAACGTCCGCCTCGCCGGTCTCGATCGCCTCGGCCTCGATCCCGACACCCTCACCGCCGAACACCCGCGGCTGATCTATGCGGCGATCACCGGCTTCGGCCTCGAGGGTCCCGACAAGGACAAGGCGGCCTACGACATCGCCGCCTTCTGGGCCCGCTCGGGCATCGCCCACATGCTCACCCCCGAGGGATCCAACCCGCCCTTCCAGCGAGGCGGCATGGGCGACCACAACGCGGGCCTCGCCGGCGCCGCCGCGATCAGCGCGGCGCTCTACAACCGCGAGAAGACGGGTGAGGGCCAATTGGTGTCGACCTCACTGTTCCGCGAGGGCGTGTTCACCCTCAGCTTCGACCTGTCCGTGACCGTCGGGTGGGGGCTCACCCTCGGCGTCGGCAATCGCGAGACGATGCACAACCCGTCCACCAACAACTACGTGACCGGCGACGGGAAGCGATTCTGGGTGGTCGGTCTCGAGGCCGACCGTCACTGGCCGCCGATGGCCCGGGTGGCGGGTCACCCCGAGTGGATCGACGACCCCCGATGGGCGACCGCCATGGACCGCGCCATCAACGGCCAGGCACTGATCGCCGAACTCGACCGCATCTTCGTGACGAAGCCGCTGGCGGAATGGATCGAGATCTTCGACACCGAGCCCGAGTTCTTCTGGGCGCCGGTCAACTCGCCGGACGACCTGCTGGCCGACCCCCAGTTCCACGCGTCCGGGGCGTTGATCGAAGTCCCCGACGGGGCCTCGACCACCACGATGATCGCCACCCCGTGCGATTTCCACGGCACCCCGTGGGCGGCGCGCAGCCTCGCACCGAAGCTCGGCGAACACACCGTGGAGATCCTGCAGTCGATCGGTCGCGCCGGGGAGGCCGACTCCCTCGCCGCAGCCGGCGCCATCGGGGTGCACGTTCCTGAATAGGAACGGGGTCCAGACTGTGCGAGTGAGGTGCGAACCGTGAGGTGGACCGAACTCAGGGGATTCCTCGCGGTCGCGCTCGTGATCGCGGGGGTGACGGTCGCCTGGACCCGTATCGAGAACCGGGACACCGACGCCGACGCGGCGACGGTCGTGACCACCACCACGACGACCACCACCACCGCCGCGCCCACGACGACGCGGAGCTCGGAGGAGAACTTCCTCCTGATCTGCGAGCGGGCCCGGAGCTTCGTCGACGAGGCGGCCGAGGTGCCCGCCGCCGCCGGACCCGGACCCGTGGCGGTCCTCGCGCTCGGGGTCTGGCAGGACGTGCTGGCCCTCGCCGAGGGTGGCGCAGCGGCCGAGATCGTCGCCGTGGTCAACTACTACGAGGACTACATCGAGACGGCGGGCCCGTTCGACTACAACACGGCTCGGATCATCGTCGAGGGCGACAAGGAGAAGCTGCAGCAGCTGATCACGCGGCCGGCGCCGGGGTTCGAGGGTTCGCAGGCGCTGATCGGGTTCGGCTGCGGCGTCGTGGTTCCCGATCAGCCCCGCATGAACACCGACGACTTCGAGGACCTCGAAGACCGACTCCTGGACGATGACGACGAATGACCTATCCACCCGCAGTACACCTCCTCCGCGATCTCGGCTTCCGGAGCTCGCGCGACGGCGACACCTCCACCGCCTCTCTCGAGATCACCCCCGGCCTGCGTGACCGGCACGGACTGCGACTCGGCGTGCTCGCCACCCTCGTCGACGTCAGCGGCGCCGGCATCGCGCTGGCCGCTGTCGCCCCGGACTGGATCGCGACCGCCGACCTCCAGACCCACCTGGTGCGGCCGCTCCAGGAGGGTGTGATCGAGATCGAGTGCCGGCCCCTGCGCGTCGGCGCCAAGCGGGTCGTCGTCGACGCGGTGCTCCGCGACGGGGACGGCGTCCTCTCCGGAACGGGCCGCATGGCCTTCGCCCGCATCCCCGGATCGGCCACGCGGGCGACGGTCGAGGCGCAAAGCGACCGCCAGCCGACGAAGTTCGCCATGGACGGCGGCACCCCGATCGACGACTCGGTGCTCGAACGCTGTGGCATGACGGCCGTGGGCCCGGGCCAGCTCCGCTTCGACAAGTCGCCCTATGTGGAGAACAGCTTCGGCACCGTCAACGGGGGCGTCCTCGCTCTCGCGGCCGAAGCCGCCGCGGTGTCCGCCGCCGGTGGACTCCACGAGCCCGATCGCCAGGCCCGCGACCTCCACATCCACTATCTCGAGCAGATCGGCGACGGTCCGGTCGCCGTGACCGCGGAGGTGATCCGCGACGACGATGCCGGCCACCTCTGCACGGTGCGGATCGAGGACCGGGCGACGCCGTCCCGCCTGGTCGCCGTGGCCGACGTGCTCGTCGTCTGACCCCTCGGGTCCGACGGCCCGTCCCGGTCGACCTAGCGGCCGATGGAGAGCGATCCGGTCCGTTCGAACTCCTCGGCGGGCAGCGGCTGCTGGAACAGGAACCCCTGCATCAGATCGATTCCGAGATCGACGACCATCGCCTGCTGCTCGTCGGTCTCCACACCCTCGGCGATCACCTCGATGTCGAGGGCGGTGGCCATGGACACGGTGGCCTCGACGACGGCGCGGGCGACGTTGTCCTTGCCGAGCCCGGCGATGATCGAACGGTCGATCTTGACCGCGCGGACCAGGTCGAGATCGCGGATCCGGGAGAAGGCGCCATGGGTGATGCCGAAGTCGTCGATCACGATCCGGCAACCGAGTTCGGCCACACGGTGCAGCACCCGACTCGAATCGTCGATGCGCCGCAGGAGCAGTTCCTCGCCGACCTCGAGATCGAGCTGATCGGCACCGACCCCGGCCCAGGCCAGCACTTCGGCCACCCGGTCGGCGAAGGCCGGGTCGACGAGCTGGCGTTCGGCCAGGTTGACCCCGACACGCGCGGCGTGTTGCGGCCCGTAGAGATGGTTCCAGACCGATGTCTGGGCGACCGCCTCGCGCATCACGACCTCACCGAGCCGGGCCAGCAGCCCCGCCTCCTCGGCGACTTCGAGGAAACGATCCGGCCCGAGCACTCCGTGGACGGGATGCTGCCAGCGCACCAGTCCCTCGACCCCGACGGTCGTCTGTCCGGTGTGCGACACGATCGGCTGGTAGTACACCTGGAACTGACCGTCGGCGAGGGCCGGCACCAACGCCTGCTGCACCTCGCGACGATCCATGACCTCGCGACGCTGGCGGTCGTCGAACACCTCGACACCAAGGCGGAGACGCTTCGCCCGGTACATCGCCTGGTCGGCGTTGGCCAACAGGTCGTCGAGTCCGGTCGGGTTGAGGCGCGACCCGATCGCGATCCCCACACTCGGGGTCATCAAGATGTTGCCGTCGTCGATCGCAATGGGGATCTCGAAGGCCCGCAACACGTTCTCCGCCGCCTCGCGAACGGCCGACTCCCGTTCGAGCCCGAGCGTCACCACGACGAACTCATCGCCACCGAACCGGGCGACGAGATCCTCCTGACGAACCGACGAGCGGAGGCGATCGGCGAATCCCCGCAGGAGTTCGTCGCCGGCCTCGTGACCCATGCTGTCGTTGATGGCCTTGAAGCCGTCGAGGTCGAGGAACAGGACACCGACGACCCGGTCGTGGCGGTAGGCGCTGCGAAGTGCGACATCGAGGCGTGCCCGCAGCTCGTCGCGGGCGAGGAGACCGGTGAGCTCGTCGTGCGAGGCTCGGTGCTCCATCTCCCGCAGGCGGGCGTGCATCTGACCGCTCGACATCCGCTGCAGCGAGATCGTCGCCGCCATCACCACGGTCACGGCGATGCCCGTCACGAGCGTGACGCTCCCGCCGTCCAGCACGAAGTCGCGGCGCTGACCGATCCAGGTGCTCAGACCGACGGTGACCACCAATCCGAGCGCGGCGGGGAGCAGCGCTGACAGTGCAAACTGATGCACAAACGAACGACCGGGCTTCCGGCGGATGCGTGATCCCACGTTGCCCGTATCGGCTCGTGGCGGTATGGAAGTGAAGCGTCTGCGCCGAGGTCGGGCCGATCGACCCATGATCTGGCGCGAAAACCGGATACAACGGCCCAATGACGAACACGGTGCAGGGACAGGATGGCCGCTTCGCCGGCAAGGTCGCGGTGGTGACGGGAGCGGGCTCGGGTATCGGCCGCGCCACGGCGCTGCGGCTCGGCGCCGAGGGTGCGACCGTGGTCGCGGCCGACATCAGCGAGGCCGTCGAGGCGGTCGCCGCGGAGATCGACGAGGCCGGCGGCACCTCGCTCGCGATCCGCGCCGATGTCAGCACCCGGGCCGGAGCCGAGGCTCCGGTCGATGCGGCGGCGGAGACCTTCGGCCGACTCGACGTGCTGTGCAACGTCGCCGGGGTGCTCGCCGCCTCGCACTCCGACCAGACCACCGACGACGAGTGGGAACGCATCATCGCCGTGAACCTGACCGGCGTCTTCTACACGACTCGGCACGCCCTCCCGGCACTTGTCGAATCGAAGGGCGCGATCGTCATGGCCGCATCGACCTCGGCGTTGTCGGGACACCCGTGGATGACGGCGTACAGCGCATCGAAGGGCGGGGTGCTCGCCATGACCCGCACCCTCGCGATGGAGTACGCCCGCCGTGGGGTTCGGGTCAACGCGGTCGCACCGGGCGGGATCACCACCCCGATGGTCGGAGCGCTGGATCTGCCCGACGACGTCGACTTCTCGTTGTTCGACCGGATCTCGCCGCTCGACGAGTTCCGGGGGCCGGAGACGGTCGCCGCCGCGATCCTGTTTCTCGCCGCGCCCGAGGCAGCACACATCAACGGTGAGGTGCTGCGCGTCGACGGCGGCACCCTCGCCTAGGTCCGGCGCGGCTCCGACGTTCCCCGGATCGCTTCGAACGCGAGCACGAACAGCAGCGGCCCGGCGGGCAGGGCCACCAAGGCCAGGAAGCCGTAGAGGAGACTCGTGCTGAAGCCGAGCACCACCGCCGCGATGGCAACGAGTGCGCCGACGGCCGCGACGATGCGAATGCTCCGCAGCGAGGGAGTCTTCGGGGTGGTGGCTTCGCCGCCGGCTTCCATGCCGGGTCCATCGGCGGCCCGACGGTGGACTTCAGCCTTCGCCACCGTTCGTGGTCGGCGAGCTGCCAGCATGAACCCGTGACGCCAGCCCCGATCGCCTCCCTCATGGTCCTCGCCCTGGCCCTCGGCGGCGTGCTCTCCTCCTGCGGCGACGACGGCGACCTCGACACGATCGATGCCGGGCCGACCACCTCCGCCGCCGACTCCGTGGCGCCATCCACGGCAGCGAACGGCGAGGCGGGGGTCACGGGCGACCCGGTCACGCTGCCGTGGCCCGACCCCCTGCTCTCCGAAACACCGCTCCCCGAAACACTGCTCCCCGAGACATTGCCCCCCGAAACACTGCAGGAGTGGACGGTCCGGATCGTCGAGCGACTCCCCCACGACCCCGAGGCGTACACGCAGGGCCTGGAGATGAGCGACCGAGGCCTGATCGAGGGCACCGGCCGGCGGGGCCAGAGCTCCCTGCGGCTCGTGGAGCCGGCCACGGGCGAGATCCTCGATGCCGCCGAGCTCGACGACAGCCTCTTCGGCGAGGGTCTCACCGTCGCCGACGACGAGGTCGTCCAGCTCACCTGGGAGGCCGGTCGCGCCCTTCGGTATCGACTCGACGACTTCGCCCCCGTCGGCGAGTTCACCTATGCGGGTGAGGGTTGGGGGATCTGCACCGACGACGCGGGCTTCTGGATGTCGAACGGCACCGCCACGCTCACCCGACGCGACCGCTCGACGTTCGAGGCGGTCGGCTCGATCGCGGTGACCCGCGGCGGCGTGGCCGTCGACGACCTCAACGAGCTCGAGTGCATCGGCGACCATGTGGTCGCCAACATCTGGAAGTCGCCCGAGATCGTGGTGATCGACCCGGTGGACGGCCGTGTCGTGGCGACCATCGATGCCACTCCCCTGGTCCGCGAGGTCGGCGCGACCGACGCCCAGGAGGTGCTCAACGGGATCGCCGACCTGGGCGACGGCACCCTGCTGCTCGGGGGCAAGCGTTGGCCGACGTTCTTCGTGGTCGAGGTGGTCGAGGGCTGACCCCTGTCACACCGGCGTCGTAGGGTTGCGGCATCGCTCCCTCCGACTTGTCCCGCCCTGTTTCTTCGATGCCGCCGACCTACGGCCTCGACATCGAGACCGACACGACCGTCGACGGGCTCGACCCGACGGTGTCGCCGGTCGTCTCGATCGCCCTGATCGGCGACGAGGTGGAGCTGGTGCTCGATGGCGACGAGGCCGTCATCATCGCCGAACTCGACCGCACCCTGGCCACGCTCCCCGCCGGTGTGCTCATCACCTGGAACGGCGGCGGCTTCGATCTTCCCTTCCTGCGGTACCGGGCCGCCCGGCTGGGCCTGGGACTCGGACTCGAGCTCTGCCTCGACCCGCTGATCGGCGGCCGCCACGATCCGTTGCCCGGCCATGCCGGCGCCTACCGCGGCCGCTGGCATCATCACGGCCATGTCGACGGGTACCAGCTGTTTCGTGCCGACGTAGGCGCCACGCTGGGCTTCTCGTGCGGCCTGAAATCCCTCGCCCGCATGGTCGGGCTCCCGGTCGTCGAGGTCGACCGCGCCCGCATCCACGACCTCAGCGAAGCCGAACGTCGGGCCTATGTCGCCAGCGATGCCCGGCTGGCGCGCACGCTGGTCGAGCGGCGAACCGGATGGATCGCCGCCGTCGATCAGCTGTCGAGCGGCTCGTAACCGGCCACGTCGTGATGGGGCGTGTCGAGATAGACCTTGGCTTCGGGCACACCGGCGAACTTGCCGTGGCTCCACCGAACCTCGACATGCCCTTCGATCACGCGTTCGCCGCCGGCCCGGTCGGCGAGATCGGCCCGCCACCGCACCGTTGGTTGGCCGGCGTGTTCTCCCCACATGTCGAAGCTGCGCAGCCCGAAGCGATTCCGGAAGTCCCACGGCGTGCCCACCCGGTAGCGCAGCGGCTCGTCGTCGAGGCCGGCACCCAGCACGAAGTAGGGCGCGGCCTGTAGGCGCAGCACCCGCCAGAGGAACTCCTCGCGTTCACGCCGTCCGGGCGCGGCCTCGAGCAGCCGGGCGGCGCTGGCTCGGGCGATCTCGAACGCCACGAGCTGCCAATCGGTGCGCAGCGGGGCGGGCCAGTGGCCCTTCAGCGCAGCCTTCAGCTGCTGACGATGATCGGGCGCGAGGTCGGCCACCCGATCGGGGAGCTTCGGGTCGTCGACGTGCGCTCGCACCTCGGCGTAGAAGTCCTGGAACGACTCGGGCGCTACCGAAGCGAACCAGTCGCCCGACTGCTTGGTCCGCTCGCTGAGCGCCCGGTCGAAGACGTGCCACGGCGATGCATTGTGGAGGATGTTGGATCCGTATTTGCAGCTCAGCAGGTAGACGTGGTCGACCCGCAGGTCGGCGGGGATCTGTTCGTACGCCGGCGGACGGTGCGGGCCCTTCCACTCGACGATCCAGGGCGGACGCCCGCGGAGGCCGTCGTCGGCCCGGGCGAACACCGCACCGTTGTCGTAGGCCGTGTGAAAGGCCCGCTCGTGGTCGCCGCCGGCGAAGGCGCGATCGAGGCGGTCGTAGACCGCATCGTCGACGTTCAGGATGAACCGCGGTCGGGCCGCCAACGCCCGTTCGATGTCGCGGAAGCCGAACAGTCCGAGACCGGTGACGATCTCGGTGATCTCCGTGCGGGTGTCAGGCATGACCGCGACGCTCGTCGGGCCCGACGTCGTCCTGGGAGAACAAGCGGGTGAACTGGAGTTGGGCGCCGATCATGTCGACCGGCAGATCGTCGTGGGAGTAGACGCTCTTTCCGTCGTAGACGTCGATGCCGGTGCCGGTGCCGCGGATCCAGGCCACCGTGGCGTCACCCCACCGCTCCTCGAGAAGCGCGGCGCGGATCTCCGCTGCCTGCGCGCCCAACAGCACCGGGTCGGTCCGGGCCACCACCTCGAGCGCGAGGACGCGATGGAGGAGGTCGATGTCGTCGGCCAGGAAGATCGACGGAGGTTCGGTGTGCACGACCGCGTAGGCGACCAGCGCCATCAGATCTTCTCGATGTCGCTCTCGGCCCAGAAGCCGGGGATCGGCAGCACGGCGCCGCCCTCGGCGTAGGCCCGGAGACGGGCGACGCCCGCCTTGTCGAACATCTCCACCGCATCGAAGACCTGATCTGGGCCGACGGCGCGCAGTGCCTTGTCGCCCTCACTGTTGGCCTTCGGCAGGTTGGAGGTGAGCACCAGAACCCGGCTGGGGTCCTGGGGTTCGTCGGTGGCCCGCAGGACGTGGATGCGGCCGAGCGTCTTCCACAGGGTGTCGGTCCGCATGAGGCCGGGGCGCACGGTGGTGAAGGCGCCCGACACGTCGACGTAGAACTGGCCGCCGTCGGCATCGGCCACCAGGAAGTTGAACTGGACGCCGACCTTCGGCACCTTGACCGGCGACTTCACGACCTCGAAGCCCGCCTCGACCAGGACCCGTTCGGCGATGTCGGCGGCCTTCTTGCCCTCGCTGGTGGCCCGGGCCTGGAAGAACTCCTGGCGGTCGGCATCGTCGTCGGGCAACTCGAACAGCGGGTCCTCGGCCTCGACCTCAACGGTGCGCAGGTGGGGACGGGTTCGTTCCGCGTCGACTCGCTCAGCGGCGATCTCGCAGTACTCGGGATCGAGATCGAACCCGAAGCCGCGGCGGCCGGTGCGTTCGGCCGCGACGAGCGTGGAGCCCGACCCGAGGAAGGGATCGAGCACGGCGTCGCCCTCGTAGGTGTAGAGGTCGATCAGCCGCCGCGGGAGCTCGACCGGGAACGGCGCCGGGTGGCGAACCCGCTTGGCCGACTCCGGGCTGATCTTCCAGACATCGAGTGTGGCCTCCATGAAGTCGTCGGCCGACATGGTGCTGCGCCGATCCTTGGACTGAGCCCGGTCGAAGCGGCCCTTGCTCGCGACGATGACCCGCTCGCTCAGGTCGCGCAGCACCGGGTTGGTCGCCTTTCGATACGAGCCCCACGCCACCGACCCGGTTGCCCCCTCGGCCTTCTGCCAGATGATCTCGCCCCGGAGCAGGAGCCCGAGGTCGTCCTGGAGGATCGAGATCACGTCGGCGCTGAGACTGCGATAGGGCTTGCGCCCGAGGTTGGCGACGTTGACCGCGATCCGACCACCCGGCTCGAGCACTTCCACGCACGACGCGAAGACGTCGCGCAGCATCTGGAGATAGTCGAAGTAGGAGGTGGGCACGCTGGGCACCGAGCTGCGGGTGTCGGGGTCGCCCGTGACCGCCAGCTCGTATTCCTTGCCCACGAAGTAGGGCGGCGACGTCGCCACGAGGGCCACCGAGTTGGCGGGGAGCACCTGCGAGATGTCGCGGCTGTCGCGATTGTGGATGGCCCCGAGCGAGGCCGGGATCGGGTTGACCGTGTCGTCGGTGCTGATCTCGGGCGGCGTGAACCGCTCGTAGAACGACGAAGAGTCGTGGCTCTCGCGCTTGCCGACACCGAATGCGGTGGTGGCCGTGGTTTTCCGGTCGCTCACGTCGATCTCTCCGAGGGGTACTGGCTGATCCTACGAGGCGAGTATCCACAGGGGGTGTGACACCCGGTGCGGGTCAGGTGGCGAAGAGTTCCGCCAGCCGGTCCCTGACCGCCGGTTCGAGTGTGTTCCAGTCGTAGATCGACCCGCCGATCGAGCCCGTGTCCTCCAGCGCGACCACGAACCGCTCGATCTCCTCGACCGTGGCCAGCGGCTCCGGCGGGTCGGGCGGGTCGTCGATGCCGTCGAGACCCCCGATGCCGCCGATGCCGTGGACGAGGGCGTCGGGATCGCCCACGTTCGCCCGCAGCCGCCGGGTCGACTCCTCGTGATACGTGTAGCCCTCGCCGTAGCCGGAGGAGTCGGAGCGGAACGACCAGTAGCTCATCGGCAGCCAGACGTCGTAGACCGCGGCGATCTCGCCCCAGGGGAAACCGGGCCAGAACGACGTGTTGATCACCTCGGTCTGCACCGGCGGCGGCACGATCGCGCCGACGGGATCGTCGCCGGCCACGGCGGCGAGGCCGATGGTCAACTCGACCAGCCGCTGTGAGCGCGTGTCGTCGTCGATCGGGTTGCCCTCGCGATCGGGGCCGAGCCACTCGATGTCGACGGCCACCCCGGCGAAACGATGCCCCAACACCTCGAAGTCCGAGAGCGCGGCGAGCCGTTCGAGATCCTCCGTACCCGCCTCGAACCGGGGCAGGTACCACGCGACGACGGCCACTTCCTCGGAAGCCGCGGCCAGCAACATCTCGGCGAGCAGCCAGGGGTCGACGAGTCCTTCCGGGGTCCGGTCGTCCAGCCGGGCCGCCTGCAGGTAGAGCGTCCGTACGCCGAGGTCGGCCATCTCGGCGACGTCGGCGGCGGTGACCGTGGGCGTGTTGTAGGCCGGATCGAAGTCGAAGACGTCGACCCACGTGCCGTAGCCGCGATAGGGATCGACGGAGCGCGGCGGGGCCGGGTCGACGAGAAGCTCGGCCGAGACGGCGGTCGCGGAGGCCGGTGCCACCTGCACCACGATGGGCTCGGGGTCTTCGACGAAGCTGTTCGCCACATAGATGCCGCCACCGATCACGAAGGCCGCGAGCACGGCACACGCTCCCAGCCACAGCAGCCGCACCTGCGTCGTCGGGGACATCGGCCGTCATCGTAGGGGAAACCCGAGCGCCACCGCGTTTGCGAACCCGCCGCGACCTGGCATCCTGTCATGAGGCCATTGCATCGACATCTGCCGACGATGACCGTCTCCGACACTCCGGTAAGGACTCCCCTTGAGCTACAAGCCTGGTGACCGCGTCGTCTATCCCCACCACGGGGCCGCGGTGATCGAGAAAAAGGAAAAGCGCACCGCGTTCGGCGAAGAGAAGGAATACCTCGTCCTGCGCATGGCGCACGGCGAGATGACCCTCGCCGTGCCGGTCGACAAGGCCGAAGAAGTCGGCATGCGCTGGCCCATCTCGACTGAGGACGTCGAGGATCTCTTCGAGGTTCTCGCCAAGCGCGACGTGCGCGAACCGGCCAACTGGTCGCGCCGCTTCAAGAACCATCAGGAGAAGCTCAAGTCGGGCGACGTCTACCAGGTCGCCGAAGTGGTGCGAAACCTGGCCCTGCGCGATCAGGCCAAGGGCCTGTCGGCCGGCGAGAAGTCGCTCTACACGAAGGCCCGCAACGTGCTGGTCTCCGAACTCGCCTTCGCCCTCGACGTCGAGGAAGACGATGCGATGGCCAAGGTCGACGGCGCGCTCGTCTAGCGACTAGCGACCCACACGATCGAGCTGCTTCTTCAGCTCGCTCGCGATGTTGTCGCCGATCCCGGCGAACGCCACTTGCAGACCCCGGTCGAGCAGCCTCGCCGCGCCCTTCATCGACACGTCGAGATCGAGCGTGATGCTCGAGCCACCGTCACGCTCGACGATCTCGATCACGTCACGCCCCTTCACCCGGCCCCCGATCTCGAGGACGATCCGCGACGGCTCGTCCAGCTCCGCCACCGTGTAGGTCGCGTCGATCGCCTTGCCGTAGAAGCCGACGGTGACGTCGAAGTGATCGCCGTCGGCCGTGACGCTGCGGACCGACGGGTCCCACTCCGCCCGGTTCAGCGGATCGGACAGGTAGGCGAACGCGGCGGCGGGAGTCGCGTCGACATTGATCGTGGCGGAATAGGTGGCCATACGAAATGCTCGCCCGCTCCGGGGCGTTCGGCAATGGGCCAGATGCCCTAGCCGGTCTGGCGGAGCCGGAACCCGGCGATCGCCGCGAAGAACCAGATCGTACAGAAGCACAGCACGGGGCCCCACAGCTCCCACGAGAACGAGTCCTGCAGTTCGTGACCGATGCCGCGCCCCAGCGCGGGCGCGACGAGGAGCGTCGTGAGGAACTGACGCCGGGCCGAGTAGCGCACGAGCCGGAGCTGTTCGGCCACGAAGTCGAGGGTCGCCGGAATGCAGGGCAGCCAGATGAACCACAGGTCGAGGTCCTCCGGCCACAGCGACCAGCCGACGAGGGTGAGCACGGCGAAGAGCGCCGCGACCGGATAGAGGGTGAGGCAGCGGCGGCAGAAG
>Ga0213866_10000206_pt1 | contig 49339 bp, 66 predicted proteins | sample PICome_11_FD_160079 | JGI IMG/M metagenome (GOLD analysis project Ga0213866, IMG submission 160079) | Coastal seawater microbial communities near Pivers Island, North Carolina, United States - PICO284 | ecosystem: Environmental > Aquatic > Marine > Coastal | place: USA: North Carolina...
TCACCGTCATGTAATTCAATCAGGTGACGACTACTCATCTGAACCCGCTAACGTACAGGCTATTTGTGTAGCCGCATTTGGAGACTAAGACATGGCTACATGGACTATCGCAAACCTTGAGCGTAACTTGGCAGACGGCGGTGTAACCGTTGCACACTGGCGTGTTACTGAATCTGAAACTGTTGGTGACGACACATTCACTGCCTCTGCATACGGCACGTGTGGCTTTACACCCGACGCTGACGCTGATGACTTTGTTGCTTACGACAGTCTGACAGAAGAAGTAGTTATGGGCTGGGTACACGCAGAGGTAGATCAAGACGCTACTGAAGCGGCACTAACAGCTAACATTGAAGCGCAAAAGAACCCTGTGTCTGCTGATGGTATGCCTTGGTAAATTATGCGTTATTGGCTGTTGTTTGCGTTGATGACTTTATCGCTGTCAGGGTTTGCCCAGACTAGAGAGCAAGTTGAAGTCGAAGGTGAGGTAGAAATAGAAGGAGTGCCTTCTGAACTACCAGATAACAGCCAAGAAGGTGATTTAAATACTAACACGCAAGTAGGTGGCAACAATACCTCTGGAAGCTACAACACCAACAAAACTTATAATGGTGCAGGCTCAAGTGGTATGCCAGTAAACACAGCAATCAGTCCTAGTCTTATGTCTAACGGATCTGAAAGCTGTCTCCAAAGCACTACAGGAGGCCTACAGCTTTTAAGTGTTGGTGTGTCTTCAGGCAAATACACACAGGATGTTGAGTGTAATCGCCGTAGAGACGCAATAACTTTAAGCAACATGGGTATGAAAGTAGCAGCTGTATCGCTAATGTGTCAAAACCCAAACGTATGGAGGGCTATGTTTATGTCTGCTACGCCTTGTCCGATTGTAAAAAATGGCAAGCTAGTAGTTGGCAGAAACGCATTACTCGAAATAAAACAAAATCCTGAGTTACACATTACTGATTACTTAGACAACAAAAACCTTTACGATAGCTTACTAGGAGTAGGTACGAATGAATCAACTGAGGTTGAAAGCACTATTAGCGTCTCTGATCGTTTCCGCACCAGCGTACAGTAACGAGATTGATAACCTAGTAAACGCATCTCAGTCTATTCGAGATAGTTTTAAGTATGGTATTCAAGCTGTTGGTGGTATGCACTCTTATGCATCCCAAGGAAAAATAGCTCCTACAGGTACAACAGAAGGCGGTAAGATTAGTTACGACCAATCTGATGCGTACAATCAAGCTTTAGCCGCAGTACAGAACGCAGTTTATACGTACAATCCCGGCGCTCAAGAATACTTTGACAATCAGGCCGACCAAGCTATGAACGAAGTAAACACAGCAGTCGATACTTTTGTTGAAGCTAGTCAAGCTGTAATAGAAGTAGTTGTTGTAAATCAAATGGCTGAAGATGCTCAGAATGCTGGTGATGAACGTGGTGCTATGGCCCTTCAAGAGTACATAGAAGCTAATGACGTTGTTCTAGCAGACGCAGAAGTAGACTTCTACAACGAGTCTTTAGAAAATGTTGAGTCAGCCGCACAGGTTGCAGCAGCTTATTTTGCTGTAGCCAACGACGAAGACTTAGTAGCCGCAGCAGATGATATGGCCTATGACATTCGTGTCACATATCAAGAAGCTGCCACATCATTTTTTGATGCTGCTACACAGGCTGTATGGGTTTCGTTTGATGGTGGTGAAACAATACAAGGTTTAGCGCTTGGCGGATACTTTGTAACTGTTGAAGCTATTATTGTTGAGGGCGAACAAACAGACTTCTTCAGGACTTCCCCCGAAGGTGGTTGTTGGTTTGCTGTAGATTATGAGGCCTGTATCAATGGCGCTTGATGATTTAGAACTAAACATAGGCGGTCAATCGTTTAAAGGTGTTTATGTTGCAGTAGTTGTTTCTTTTGCATCAACTATTGCTGGAGGAATCTGGGCAACCAGTGAGTTCTTTAGTCGCTTAGAAGCTCAGGAAGCCGCTGTACAAGACGCTGGAGTTACTGCTGCTACCCTAGAGGCTAGGTTCGAAGATTTACGTGAAAGTCAATCTACAGCCTTACAGGGCTATGAAGTCATTATATCTAACATGCAACAGAGCCTTGAAGACAATGACGTAGCAAGTTTACAAGGAAAGTTGGCTGAATTGGGTACAAACCTTGAAGCCATTATGCAAGCACAACAGGACTTACTAGACTTACGAGACCGTGTAGCTGCTGTAGAAAAAAGTAATTCAGAATCTGTACTTAAAGTAGAAAACAGAGTTGAGTCGCTAAAGGACACAAATGAGCGTCTAAAGCGTATACAAAAAGAAATAGACGATCTATGGCTTGGCCTAGATTCTTTAGCGAACCCACTAGGATAAAAAGATGTCTAAGACTGAAGAACTTTTAGCACGTATCGAAGGCCATGAAAAAGAATGTGCTGTTCGTTATGAAATGATTCAACGGCAGTTAGATTCTGGCGTAAAGCGTTTCGATAAGCTAGAAAGAATGGTCATGTCTATTTATCCATTTATTATAGCAAGTATTGTTTTTGCGGAGTATTTTCGATGAAGTTTGATGTAATTAAAGGGATATTGGGCGAAATAGCCCCTACGATTGGAACAGCCCTTGGTGGCCCTGTTGGTGGTGCAGCAGCAAGCATGTTAGCAGATGTGTTGGGATGTGATCCTACGCCACAAAAAATTGAAAAGGCTCTTGCACAAGCTACGCCAGAACAACTGGCAGAAATTAAAAAAGCAGAACTAGACTTCGAAGTTCGCATGAAGGAACTAGAAGTAGACGTGTTTGCTCTAGAAACAAAAGATACGCAACACGCTAGAGATTCATTTAAAGAAGATTGGACTGCACGAGCTATTGCACTTGTTTCTGTTGCGCTTTTTGGTGGATACATTCTTTTAGTAACAATACAACCGCCAGATGCGAATGACGACGGTATTGTAAATCTTGTATTAGGCTACCTTGGAGGCATCGTGTCTTCTGTAGTTAGCTTTTACTTTGGCGCTAGTAAGTCAGGGTCTAAGTAAAAGACCTATAAGGGAGAAGTAAGAAATGTCGAAGAAAAGACAGACACGAAATTCTAAAAAGTTTAAAAAGGCTGCTGCGTCTAAAAGAGCTAGAGCGCCGATGCAGAAAGGTGGTCGCATGTTTGCAGGCGGTACGTCGGGTTTTGATCCACGTACAGGGACTACAAAACGTCCTGCTGGTCAAACTGATGGGATAAACCCTAATCCTATGAAAGGCATTCCTCCCCGAACTACTGCTGGTCCTAAGCGTCCTCCTGATATAGGAACGCCTCGTCCTCAGCCAAGACCTACTGGAGTGTCTGAGCGCCCAGATAATACAGAAGGTCAGTTGCCAGAGTTTACAGGCATTATTCCAAACCTAACAGAAACAGGAAGAATTTTTCAGCCTGATACACGAAGTCAATTGCCTACAGGCGACCCATCAATGGCGTTACCTCCTAGTGATGATGATGGTCAAGCCAAGCCTGCGCCGGGTAAAGGTTCTACAGAAACAGCGCGGCGAGGAGGAAGGCAAGACGGTAACGACGGGGGTCGTCAAGACGGAGGAGGCACTACTACTCCGGGAATGGAATCAAACCTATCACAAGCCCCACTAGATCTTCAAATTAATCTTCCTGATCGTCCAGACCTGCCTCAAGTTACTCCTGAAGATGTAGCTTATGGTCCAGACTCTATGGTCTATGAGATGGCTGATACAGGTGATGCAAGAGCTACTACAGCCGCTGCAACTACAGCACGAGCACAAGCAGATGCAACTGCTGCACAAGCTGCTGCGCCTCAACAAGTTCAAGCAGCACAAATGGAAGCTGCTATAGCTGAAGGCGTTGCTCCCGGAGAAGGCGTAACAGGTCGAGTAAGTGAAGAGGCTATTGCAAGAGTTGATGAAGGCACTATTACTCAACCAGCTGTTGCGGCTCAAAGAGATGCGGCTGCAGAACAAGCTGCAAGAGCAGTGGCTGCACAAAGGCCTGAGGCTCGTGATTATGCGGAAGCTGCTACAAGTGGAACTACTATTGAAGTAGAAGATATCGAAGGCCCAGCAGTTGTTACACGCGAAGGCGCTACAGTCTCAAAAGCTGAAGTAGAGCGATTAGGTCAAATAGCGCAAGGACGTGGTGTAGATCTTCAAGATCTTCCAGAATATAAAGATGTAATTCAAAAGCGTATTGCACAACAAGGCGAGGCTGTAACTGCTGAGTATCGCTCACGTCTTGAAGAGGCTCCACAGGCTGAAGCAGCACAAGCAACATTTGAAGGCGTTGATGTTACACCTCAGGGCGAAGCAGCGACAATCGCTGATGTTCCAGAGCTAACAGCGGCTCAAAGAACTGCGGCACAAGCTGAAGAAGTTATGGCTCCTGATGCAGCGCAGATGGGCGATGTGGCTGAAGCAGTAACACAAGAGCGACAAGCCATTACTGCAGAAAAGCTAGAAGAAATGGCTGCATCTCAAACAGATCTTTCACAACTTGGAGACTTTAGTTTAGCTCAAAGACGAACAGCACAGTCTGCTGAGGCTGCTACAGGCGTAGCCGCACAGTTAGGCGTTGCGCCAGAGTCTATTGCGGCTCAAGCTGCATATGTTGCTGCAGGTCAAATTCCTATTGAAGAAGCAGCAAACATTGATGACATTCCAGAGTTTCAAGTAGCTGCTCAACGAACTGCACCTGTAGGTGAGGCTGCTCAAGCTATTGCATCTCAATTAGGCGAAGCGCCTGCTGTAGACCTTGAAGGCCGTGAAGCTATTCTTGGAGAAGCGCCAAAGGGTAATGCATCTCAAATTGGTGGTATTCCAACAGCACAAGCTGCACAAATGCAAGCGGTTACTGGTAAAGCCCGTAAGATGGCTGCTGCAGACATGGCACGAGTTACTGTGGGACTTCCCGAAGAAGTAACGGCTGTTGTCATGGAAGACCCTGCAACCGTTGAAGCACAGTTAGATAATGCACCTCAAGAAGTTACAGCAGCTGTTGCAGCACTACCAGAAGAAGCGCTTGTATCTACACAGATGGAAGGCCTTCTCGCTGGTATGGAAGATGGCGAAGTTCCAATGTGGGCACGACCAGCTGTAGACGCAATCAACGCACAGATGGCTTCAAGAGGCCTTAGTACGTCCACTGTTGGACGAGATGCGTTATTCAATGCAATCATCCAGAGTGCGCTTCCAATGGCTCAGAGCAACGCTCAAGCCCTTCAGCAACGTGCTACTCAAAACCTTAATAATCAACAGCAAGCAAATCTTCAGCAGTCTAAGCAGATTGCTCAACAGCGTTTGGCAAACCTTTCAAACAAGCAAACAGCTGCGTCTCAGACAGCACAAATGGCACAGCAAGTTAACATCAAGCAATCTGAGTTCCAACAGCAGGCTGAGATGGCAACTGCCCAACAGCGCGAACAAGCACGTTTAACTGAAGCTCAGTTTGCACAGCAAAGGGCACAGCAGACTTCACAGCAACAGCAACAAGCAGCTTTACAGAACTTGTCTGCTGGTCAGCAAATGGAGCTTGCTAACCTTCAAGCTATTAATGCTTCTGCGACTCAAAACCTTAGCGCAGAGCAACAGACTCGTCTTGCGTCTTATCAGGCTCAAGTCAATCGTACTATGCGTCAAGCGGACCTCCAACAAGACATGGAGAAGGCAAACTTAAGTGCTTCACTTCAAGTTGAGATGTCTAACCTAAACAATCAGAATCTTGCCGCTAGAGATTCTATGTCTGCTGAACAACAAGAAAGACTGACTAATCTTCAGACTCTTGTAGACTTCCGCAAAACAAACGCTACGTTAGCACAGCAAATGGATCTTGCAAATCTTAGCAACGACCAGCAAATGCGTTTGGCTAATTTACAGCAGAAGGCTGAAGCAGACCAAGCAAACTTTACAGCACAAAATCAGTTTGAACTTACAGAGCTAAATGCAAAAGTTCAACGAGCTACACGTCAGGCTGAACTCAAGCAAGACATGGATAAGGCTAATCTTAATACTGCTCTTCAGGTTGAGTTATCTGAGTTGTCTGAAAAGAACGCTACTGCCCGTGCAAACATGACGGCAGAGCAGCAGACTAGACTTCAAAATCTCCAAACACTTGTAGACTTTAAGAAGACTGATGCACAGCTTGCTCAACAAATGGACATGGCTAACATGTCTAATGAGCAACAAATAGAGCTTGCGAACCTTGCTGAAAGAGCTTCTGCTGATGCGGCTAACTTTACTGAAGCAAATCGCTTTAGACTAACAGAGCTTCAAACAGCAGCACAGGTGTTGTCGGAAAATACTCAGCTTCGTCAACAGGCTGATATTGCAAACTTAAGCTCAGATGAGAAGATTACTCTAGCAAACTTAACTGCTCAAAATCAAGCGTCTGCCGACAATCTTAACGCATCTCAACAGGCTGAACTTGCAAATCTGAATGCCCGAGTTCAGACAGAAACGCAGAATGCTCAGATGCGTCAGCAGGTCATAACGCAGTCGTTTAGTCAGCGTCAACAAACAGAGCTTGCGAATCTTGAGGCTTTAAATCGTGCAGGCTCTGAAAATCTTAGCGCTGAACAGCAGAGTCGTTTAGCAAGTTTTAACGCTACCATTGATCGCAATGTACGTCAAGCAGATCTTACTCAACAAATGGAAGCTGCTAATCTTGATGCTCGACTCAAAGTAGAGTTGTCAGAGCTTACAGAGCGTAATGCAACTTCTCGTGCAAACATGTCGGCTGAACAGCAAACACGCCTTGCAAACCTGCAAACACTTACTGAGTTTAGAACAACCAATGCTCAGTTAGCCCAGCAGATGGATATGGCAAACCTTGCTAACGAACAGCAGATGGAAATGGCTAATCTTCAAGAAAGAGCTTCAGCGGACGCTGCAAACTTTACTGAAGAAAACAGATTCCGTATGCAAGAGTTGAATAACTATGTTCAGGTTATGTCTCAGAATGAGCAGTTAGCACAGCAGGCAGATCTTGCAAACCTTAGCATGGAAGAAAAGATTTCTCTTGCTAATCTTGATTCTAAAAATCGTGCAGATTCAGAGTCTATGTCAGCACAGAATGTTGCAGAGCTTCAGCAGTATGAAAAGAAAATGCAGGCAGCACAGGTTAACGCACAGCTTGCACAACAGATGGGCCTTGCAAATCTATCTAATGAGCAACAAGCTTCGATGTTTAATGCACAAATTGATGCAAACCTTGACATGGCTCAGTTTGATGCTAATCAACAGGCTGCGCTGGCTAACAGTCAGTTTATGCAGTCAATGACCATGAAGGACTTCGATGCTCGACAACAGTCTGTAATGCAAAACGCAACGGCTATGGCCTCAATGGATATGGCAAACCTTGATGCTCAGACACGTTTGGCTGCTCAAAACGCTCAAGCATTTCTTCAGATGGACATGGCTAACTTAAGCAATGAGCAGCAGATGGCTGTAATGAATCAACAACAAGCGCAGCAGACTATGTTGTCAAATCAAGCTGCTGAGAATGCGTCTCGTCAGTTTAATGCTGCTAACGAACAACAAGCCAATCAGTTTATGGCAAGCCTAGCGTCTCAAACAGAACAGTTTAATGCTGCTCAATCGAATGCTATGAGCCAGTTTAACATCTCTGAACAGAATCGTATATCGGCTCAAAATGCTCAGAATGCCACACAGGTCTCTTTAGCTAACGCTCAAATGCAAACAGATATTTCAAAGTTCAACGAGACTATGGATCAACAACGTGAACAGTTTAATGTTGCTAATCGACAGGCTATTGAACAAGCAGATATTGCATGGCGTCGTCAGACAAACACAATTAACACTGCGGCTCGTAATGCGGCTAATCAGCAGAATGTTATGAATGCTTTCAATCTTGAAATGTCAGAGCTTCAGTTCCTTTGGCAGGAAGTTCGTGATAATGCTGCATACACACGACAGGCCTATGAAAACGATCAAACTCGTAGGACTCAGTTGTATGCAACAGCTATTGGCAACGAAGCAGCCGCTAGTGGTGAAAAGAATTCTACAACAACAAGCGCTATTATTAGTGCGGTAGAAAGATTATTAGGTCTTGGAGGTTAATAATGAGTTTCCTAAAAAAAATTGGCAAAGGAATTAAAAGTGCCTTTAGTAAAATCGGCAAAGGAATTAAAAGTGCTTTTAAGTCTTTCGGTAAATTTATGGACAAGATTGGCATTATAGGTCAGATCGGCTTATCGCTTTTACTGCCCGGCATTGGCTCTGCGTTGAGCGGGATGTGGGGAAGTTTAGTTGGAGGAATGCAAGCATATTCAGGAGTAGGTGCTTCTATTATTCAAGGCGCTGGTAATTTTTTAAATGCTGCAACTAAGGTTGCTTCCACTATCACAAAGCCTTTTACTACAATTACTGAAGGCGTTAGTAATGTTGTTGGTGAAACTCTTAAAGCGGGTGCAAATGCGCTTGGTGTAGATACTGCTCTTATAAAAGCAGGAGAAACGCTTGGGTCAGATTATTTATCAAATCTTGGGACAAGTATTAGCGAGGCAAACCTTACATCAATTGGAGAAACTTTTGGAGCCAGTGTAGATAAGTTCATGGGATCATTCTCTGGAGGCGGTGTAAATCCAGCAGGCTCTTTTGAACAAGCTAGAACTAGAGCTATGATGACCCCAGAGCAAAAAGAGTTTATAGGTGGAATTCAAGACTTTGAAATGACTCCTGAAGTAGAAGCTCAAAGATTAAAAGAGTTTGATGAAGCATATGGCTCATATGATACTGGCCGTCAACTTAAATCTATGCAGCCACAATTTGCTCAACCTGATTTAGCTACGCCCGATATGCCTGCTTCAATGACTGAAGTAAAAGTAACTGGGGATTCTTTGTTATCGCCAGAGGTTGATGTGACTCCTCCTAGTGCTGGTGGTCCTCAAACTATGGGCGACCCTTCTGCTGTAGTTAATCGCAAGCTTATGACAGACGCAGATTTCTTAAATATCGCACAGCCAGATTTTACTGATACTACTAAACGCGGTTTTATTAGAGAAACTTACGACAGAGCAGTTGCTGCTGGTACTGAAATGTTTAGAGAAGCCCCTGAAAAAGCTATAGACAAACTAGGATCAACGATTACTGATATGCCTTCTCAATTTGCTAGAAGGGCTGTTGGACTTGATCCAGATCCAGTATACAACCAAGTGTCTTACGCTACTGTTGTTCCAACAATTCAAGAAGCTCCAATGGTCGGCTCGCAATCAATGATGAATCCAGTACAGTATGTAGCTAATAATCAACAGGCAATGGGATTAGAACCCTTCGGTCTCAACGCTAATATGTATAACGCGGCAACTTACATAAATACAATGCGTAAGTACGGTTTCGCATAAGGAACAATAACACATGAACGAAGAATATAATCAAATGGTTTTAACGGGCGGAAGACCTATTCCGGGTCAAAGCCTGACAAGCGATCCTGAAAATCCAGCACCATATGAAAGGCCTCCACAATATACTTCAGTTCATGAAGCGTCAGAAGATATTTTTGAAGGGCTTATCGAAGAGCAGACGTATCTAGAAATTCTAAATTTGTTGACTGAAAATGTGCCTGTCATGGACATTGTACAGACTCTTCTTTTTACTGGATTTAAAGAAGGCAAATGGAATCCTGATTTGATGCTGATGCTTGTTGAGCCTGTAGCTTACATGATTTTAGCGCTTGCTGAACGTGCAGGACTTGATCCAAAAATCTATACAGGCGAAGAAGACGACGAAGCTGAAGAGCGCGTGTTGGGTGTTGAGTTAAGAAAAGAAAAGATATCTCGAATTAAAAAACTTGCTGAGATTGGTAAAGCACCTTCAAGCGCTATTACACCTGAGATGGTAGAAACAATAGAAGCGCTGCCTGTTGCAGAAGTGCCGAGTCTTATGGAGCGTCCTGCAGAGGCACAAGCCTCTACACAAGAAAGCCTAATGGCTCCTCCATCCGTTGAAGAGGAAGAAGTATAATGTCTATTGAACAGTTTGGTGAATCTCTTTTAGGAGATATTCGAAAAAGAAGAGAGCAAGAATCTCGAAGACTTCGAAAGCAAGAAGAGCGTCAGGCTCTTATGGGCTTAGGCATCGGGCTTGCGGCTAAAATTGGTAACGAAAGACTTGCTAGTAAAACGCAAGATTTTTTGAAAAAAGAACCATTCTTGTTGGGTCAGCAAGCTCAGAAAACAGCGCTTGGATACACTTCGCAGCTAAACAGCTATCGCTCTGCTATTCAGCAAGGGGGAGAGGGCTATTCTTCTGGAGACACGATAGGCTATGCAATGACTCAGTTTAAGCCAGAATTTGAAGCTCGTGCTAAAGAAGAATTAGCTAATACATATACAGGCGATTTAACTACTTACAACGCTAAGGTTCGTCAAGAAACAAGAAGGATGGCTGAAGAGTGGGCTAGAGACTACGACAAAGCTATTTCGTTAGCTGATGAAGTTTTAGACAAAGATTCGTATTCGGCTATGGTTAAACTTAGTGCGACAAAGGCCAAGCCAACAAACATGGGCGACTATATCACAAGAGGCATCTCAAGTCTCTTCGGAGGTAAGTCCCAAGAAGAGTTTGAAGAAGAAGCTTTTGAAGCCATCACTGACGAAATGGAAGACGCTGAAGAACTAAACACGTTCATGACAACTTTCCAGACCTTTGGAGACATGGTAAGAGCGTATCAATTTACTAAACAGGTTTTTCCTGAAGCCGCTTTTGGTCCTAACAAAACAACACAAGTAACAGAAACTCCTGACGTTCAGGTACTAGATGATAAAATTTTTGTTGGTAGAAAGGTAAAGACAACGAATCTTATAACTAAAGATGTAAAAGAAGAACTTGTTTTTGATACAGACGAAAATAATAGGCTTGTTCCTTTAGTAGATACAACTGATCCTGAAGAAGCTATGCAAAAATTATTAAAGCAAAAAAACGACACATATAATTATGGTGTTCGAGCGTTTTCAGTTTTAAAGCCTGAAGCATTTGAAGGTTTTATGGCGGCAGCAACAGCACAAAGCCTTAAGCCGGAAAATCCTAGCACACTTGAAGAATATAACAAAATTGGAAGATTATATCGCACTTGGTTAAAAGGCAATGTGAAAGATCCTGCTGCAGAACAATTAGAAAGAGAGTTAATAGATATAACCACTACAGGTATTATTACAACTAAACTTGCAGGAGAACAACTTTCAGGTTTGCCCAACGATCAAAAAATAGAAAAAATAAGTCAGCTACTGTTCAATATGCTAGAAGGCACTAGGGTGACTATGGAAAAATATGGAGAAACTCAAGGTCCAAACGTACCACCAACTTTAGACTTTACTGGTTTACTACAAGAAGAGTTTAGAGAAGAGAATCCATACATTGCTAGATAAATTAGGAAATAACTAAAAATGGCTAGAACTGTAATCACGCCTGACGGTGTTATCTATGGCAATGTTCCCGATAGCTTTACTGATGAGCAAGTATTTCAAAAGCATTTGGAATCAAAGCGGTCAGGAATTACTGCTGCCCCTATTTCTACACCTTCACCAAAAGTAAAGTTACCTGAAGTAGAAGAAGAAAAGCCAACAATTGAAACGCCAGAAACTCCTGTTGTTGAAGAGCCAGAAGAAGAAAAAGAAGAAACGAATGGAGTTGTTACTGATGTTGTTAGAGGCCTAACACAATATGGTTCATTTGTGCCTAAGCTTGCAACAGATGTCTTTGGTGTGCCTGAAAGCTTTGAAAGCCAAGAGCAGTTTGTCGGAGACACTGTAAGACAGTTTGCAAGTTCAGCGGCAGCTATTCTTCCGGGGATTGAAGTTGAAGATATTATAACTCCAGAAAACAAAGTAAAAGAAAGAGGCATTACTGGTACAGCAACAGAAATTGCTCCTTATGTGATAGGTGGAAGTGTTATTTCAGGATCAAAACTTATAGCAAGCCTGCCTGCTCTTACAAAAGCTGCTGCGACTACAGGATCTTTAGCCGCTTTAGATCAGATATTATATGCAGGAAACGCAGATCAAACTATATTCAGAAGTTTAGAAGATTCTGAGCTTTTAGAAGCTAATCAAGCAGCACAAGATTTTGTATCGTTTATGTCTATTGATGAAGATGACACAGTTCTTGAAGAAAGAATTAAGCTTACTGTAGATAATGCTGTAGCAGGAGCAGGAGGTTACTTACTTTTTAAATCAATTGCAGGAACCAGTAAAGCTGTTGCAAAATTTAAAAAGCCTTTAGAGCAATTGACTAAATCAGAACAAGCTGAAGCAATCATGGACGCTTTAAAAGAGGCCCGTTCTAAAGTTAAAAGACCTGAATTTTTAAAACCTAAAATAAATTATACAAATATAGATGACGATGCTTTACAGGTTTTAGAGCAAACTGCAGTTAAGCCTGACGGTCTTTCTGCAATAGCTACTAGTGGCCCTCTTCGTAGATTTTTTCAACAAGTGTTTACTTCGCGTGGGTATTGGTCTCCAAAAGCTTTTAGTGCTTTTAATGACTCACAGTATGCAGAACGTCAGATAGTTAGTCAGGCTGAACACATATCTAATCGACTACAAAAAGCCTTAAATAATTTAAACGATGGCATTAAAACTAAACGGGCTACTACCCTTGTACAACGTGCACTTTCTGAAGATTTAGATTTTGCGCCTGACATGTCTTTAGAGCAGCAAGTAAAGCTTGTATCTCAAAAATACAAAATAAATGCAGACATTGCTACAGAAGTTGTTAATGCTCGTAATTTAATTGATGATCTTTCAGCTAAAGCTTTAAACTCAAACGTGCCTTCTCCTGATTTTAAAGAAGCTATTCTTGAAAATATGGGTATGTATATTCGAAGATCTTATCGTCTTTATGAAGATGCTGGTTATCGTCCATCATCTGCTGTTCTTCAAAACGCTAGAAAATATTTTAGGGAGTTAGCAGAAAAACAAGGCATAAAAGATTTAGAGGAAATTGAAAATTTTGCTACAGATAAAATACAAGGTATCTTAGATACTAAAAAAGCTAAAGAACTTGAAAATTATTATGGAAGAGTTAATAAAGTCAATACTGAGATATTGCAGCAACGGGGCGATATTCCTTTAGCTATTCGTCAACTGATGGGTGAAATAGAACAGCCCTCAGAAAATATTGTGTTAACGGCTTCAAAGCTTGCTAGGCTTACTGAAAATAATAGATTTTTTAATGAGCTATATGAACTAGGAAATAATAAATATATTTTTAATGCTTCTACATCTACTAGAGGCGCTACTGTAAAAATAACTGGGACAAATTCAATTTTAGACGGTAAGTATACAACTCCAGAAACACTGGCTGCAATCAAAAATAAAGAATCTCATTTTAGTTTTCTTGATTCAGGACTATTCAGGGTTGGCGCTCAAGCAAAAGGATTTTCACAGAAGATGAAAACTGTATATAGCCACATGACGCACCTTAGAAACTTTGGTGGCGGGCTTCAGTTTGGTATAGCAAACGGTTTAAATCCTTTTTATGGTGCAAATCAAACTAGAAAATTATTGTGGAATGAAATAAAGTCAGGCGGTGATGCTGCTTTAGATACTATGTATGAGCGATACTTGCGCTTAGGCGTTATCAATACTAATGTTAGAGTAAATGAATTTAGATCGCTTTTAGAAACTGGATATCAGTCTAATTCTGATAACTTTATGTCTAATCTTGCTAAAAGATTTGGCGGTACAGTTTTGCCTGATAGGGCTTATGTTAAAGGCGCTAAAATTGTTGAAGGAATTGATGACGGTCTTACTGATATTTATATGGCTACAGACGATTTTTTCAAAATAAATTCTTTTGAGAAAGAGCTTGCAGTTTTAAAAAGAGCAAAGCCAAATGAAACTCTTGAGGCGTTAGAAAAAGAAGCAGCCGACATTGTTAAAAATACGATGCCTAACTATGATCGTGTTCCAAAAGGAATCAAGGAATTTAGATATCTGCCTTTTGGTAACTTTGTTTCTTTTCCTGCAGAAATACTAAGAACATCAGCACATATTATTACACAAAGCGCAAAAGAAATAAGCTCTGGAAACGCAGAATTAATTAAAAGAGGAACAACGCGACTTACTGGATTTAGTGCATCAATGGCAGGATGGAGTGCGGTATCAGACGCGTCATATCGCTGGGCTGGTTTTGATGAGGAAGAGCAAAAAGCAATTCAAAAGCTTTCTGAAACTCCTTGGTCTAGAGCACCTAGAAATGTTGTGCGTTTTGGAGACACAATTTATACAAACGATACTCAATTTATAGATTCTTACAGCACTGTTAAAGAGCCTTTTGCAGCAGCTATAAGAGAAGTAGAGCGTGGCAAACTTCGAGGTGAAGGGCTAGAAAAACGGCTAGGGCTTGCTATTGCTGAAGCAGGTATAAATTTACTTTCTCCATACTTTGGAGAAGCAATTGTAACTGAAGCAGCCCAAGACCTCATGTATGCTTTTAGAGGTAACGGCTATACAAAGGAAGGTAGGCCTATTTTTGTTGAAGGAATGTCTCCTATAGATCAAGGAACCGAAGCTTTTTATTTAATGTTTGATGCCTTTAAACCCGGTTCAATAGATTCAGGTAAAAAACTTGCTGAGGCTGCATTCAAAAAACCTCAAATGCACACAAAAGAACCTCGTGATTATGGTGCAGAACTGATGGCAAACACTACGGGTATACGTTTTTCTGAATTTAATCCTGAAGAAGCTTTTAAGTTTAAAGTTAAAAAGTATACAAGGTTTAAAAGAAACTTAATTATTGCTAGGCCTTTTGGGTTTGCAGAAAAAGCAGACAATCTTGTTGATCGTTATATTAGACGACAAAAAGCACTACACGATATACAACAAGACATGTATGAAGATTTTCTTGCTGCACAAACTTTAGTAGGTACTGATCGTGCACTATATATTATGCAACAAAACGGAATAAGTGAAACTGAATCTGCTTATATCGGACAAGGAATATTCTTAGAAGAAGACCCTTTAACTGCAGGAAAGTTAGGGTCGGATTATGAAAAGCTTGTTTTTGATGATCTTCCTTTTGAACAATATCAAAATGAACTATTTAAAGCTAAATATAGAATGAGCCACACGCCTCTTATGCCTGTTGAGCCTGCAGAACTAAAAGAAGCTTTTAATAAAGATGCAGTCCAACTGCCTTCAATGACTATGGAGGGCGTTGAAAACTTACCAACCGAAGAAGAGGTAGTGCGGGGTAATTTTGCAAAAGGTGGAGAGGTCGTAGTACCTAACGCGCCTGTTGAACCTGACGAGCGAATCGACAAGATGACAGGCCAGCCCTATAACATCCAAGCTGGGTCAGCCTTCGTAGATGAAGAAGATCCTGAGAAGCGCATGTTGTTTAATGAGGGTGGGTTTGTTGACAAAATTACAAAAGCCCTTGGGGTTTCTAAGCAAGATCTTGATTGGGCTAAAAGCCTCGACAAAAAATTTCCAGAGTCTGAACAACTTGATGGACGAGGAGATGCCGCAAGACATTTGGCGCTTGGTTGGTTAGCTAAAAAATCTAACTATCCTAAAGCTTCTCAGTTTGCTATTAACGCACGAGAGTTTGTGGAGTTTGATTTTAAAGGTGGTCCAATGGACATCGAAAATAATAACAAAGGATTTAATCTTGATGCTAGTACCCGTGAAGAAGCTGAAAGAAAAATTATGAGGATGATTAATAACAAGGAAGTTATGTACTACACGCCTCAAGAAAGCAAAGCAAGACGTGGCTATCAAGTCGGTGGAAGCGTTGAAGATCCTAGTATGTATAGGTCAGACGGAAGCAAGAAGTCTGCACAAGGGTTTTTAGGGCCAGTAAAAAACAATGTTGAAGGCGGGACAATGACAGAGGTTTCTGTTGGTATGGAAATAAACGGGCAAGAAATGGAAGTTCCTACGATGGTTCCATCTTTAACTAAAGAGGAAATAGAAACTTTAGCAAACATGCAGCTTGAAGGAAACGCTAAGAATATTCCTGAGTCTATTATTATAAAAGCAAAGCAACACGCTTTACAAAGAATAGACCAAGGCCTTAGCCCGTTCTATCAAGACGGAGAAAAATAATAATGAAAAGACTCATAGAAACTCTAAAGCGTCATGAAGGCGTCAAGTACTATGTCTACAAAGACCACCTAGGCTACGAAACTATTGGCGTAGGGCGTTGCTTAAAGCAGGGTGTTGGCTTAGGGCTTACTCACGACGAAGTAGATTACCTTCTAATGAATGATATTAATCGTTGTCTCGAAGAGCTAGACGCAGCTTTTCCGTGGTTCAAAGATCTTACAGAGATTCGAAGAGAGGCAATGATAAACTTGTGTTTTAACTTAGGACTCACACGTCTCAGAAAGTTTGAGAAGGCCTTGGCAGCCATGTCAATTCACAACTACGAAGAAGCTGCCGATGAATTCTTAGACAGTCGATGGGCTAAACAAGTAGGCAATCGAGCAACAGAGGTTACTGAGATGATACGCACTGGAGAGCAACATGCCTAAGAAAAAAGATCCGAGGCTAGAAAGGGCAGGAGTAAGTGGCTACAACAAACCGAAACGTACACCCAATCACAAAACAAAGTCACACGTCGTGGTGGCAAAGGAAGGAGATAAAGTTAAAACAATTCGCTTTGGTCAGAAGGGTGCGAAGACTGCAGGCAAACCAAAAGCAGGTGAGTCGGCACGGATGAAGGCAAAGAGGAAGTCGTTCAAGGCAAGACACGCTAAGAACATTAAGCGAGGAAAAATGTCAGCGGCTTACTGGGCTGATAAGGTCAAATGGTAGTAGATTTATTTACCAAGCATCCAAAGTCTGCTAATGAAACATATTGGCAGCACTTAAAGCGAGCAGCTATGTTTTCAGGCTGGCTGCTTTTGGGAAGCATTGTGTGTGCAGTTCATGCAGTCTTTCCTTTTTTATTCACCGAAACTGCGAGTAAGATAGTATGTAAATTATATACTAGATACTAAGCCGTGAGGCTACAGCACGTCGAGATGACGTTAGGAGATACACAATGAATAAGTATATAGTGGCAGCAATGTTGCTGTCTGCTCCAGCATTTGGAGCTAATGGTATTCTCATACAAAAAGGAAATCAACAGTACGTGGTTATACCAGACTGTCAGATCTCCGAAGATGTGAAAGACATAAGGATAAGACACCTACACGTAGGCGCACCAGTTCACATGAAACACAAAGGGCGACGAGTTCGCTGTAGAATAGAAGAAATAGAGGAACGATCATGACAATTAAACAAGCACTTAAATCACGAACAGTACAGTATGGCGTAGCTCTTGCTGTTCTTTCAGTTCTCCAAGGCTTTGTAGGTTTTCTTCCTGCTAATCCAGCTGTTCAGGCTATGGTAGGCTGTGCGATTGCAAGCGGTATTGTTGTTCTTCGATTCATGACAACTCAACCCGTGAGTCAAAAATGACAACAAAAAGAAAAACAAAGTCGAAAGTAAATGAGGCGGGTAATTATACTAAGCCTACTATGCGTAAGCGACTCTTCAACAAGATAAAGGCTGGTTCCAAGGGTGGAAAGCCCGGTCAGTGGTCTGCTCGAAAAGCTCAGATGCTTGCTAAAGAGTACAAGGCTGCAGGTGGAGGTTACAAATAATGGCTCTCAAGAAGTCTCAGAAGTCTCTTAAGGCTTGGACAAAACAAAAGTGGCGTACTAAGTCGGGCAAGAAATCCAGTAAGACTGGAGAGAGATATTTACCTGAGAAGGCTATCAAGGCCTTGTCCGCCAAAGAGTACGCCGCCACTACTAGAAAGAAGCGAGAAGATACTAAGAAGGGTAAGCAACACAGCAAGCAACCTAAGCGTATCGCCAAGAAGACTCGCGCCTACCGCTCTAAGAAATCCTAGCATTTAGAGCATCTAATTCCAGTTCTATCTTTTCATGAAGGCCGCTCAAATGCTGGGTGGCCTCTTCTAATACCTTCCTAATTATTTTCTGTTCTTCGGTTTCCCGAAAGAATCTAGAAACTTCTTGTTCTGGTAGATGATGAAACTCTGACATGAGATTGCCAGAGCTATCAAAAAATATTCGGAACCCAATTAAATTTCCCTCAGTCTTATTCGTCATCGCGTGTTTCCATTTCAACACGAACGATGTCTAGACCTTCAAGATAATCTTTAGATTCCATCAAAAGCTTTAACTGAGATTCGATTGCTTCATAGAAAGCATCGTGATCGTGGAAGGCCATTGGGTTACTAATGATAACCTCAACAGCCATCGCGTGTTTTTTCACATCTGCTTCGTAATAGCTTCTCATTGTCTTTAATATCTGATTCGTTGTTAACATCTTACCCCTCTTTATATCTCACAGTTGTTGCCAGTACATGCAAGCGTTTGTGATCCTTCTGTCATGTCACTCTCTTCAACAATATCCCAAGACATTTCAGTAGGAAAATCAGCAGCCATTGCTTCATATTCCTCTTCACTGATAGGCTCATAAGGTGCTTGTTGATATGTGTGCTCGCTATATGGCAAGAAACTAATACCACTAATCTTGTCAAACTTATTATACAACCACTGACCTACTTCAAGAAACTCTTCATCGCGATAGTAACATGTCATCGAGGGCTTATGTTCACACCAAAAGTCTTGGTAGATCTCCCAAAGCTCAAGCTGCTCCATAGCACCCATCTCAGAGGCCGTCACAGCCCCGTCAGGAGATTTTATAGGGAAGCTGAATACCTTGGTACTGGGTGACATTACATCGTCTTCTACGGGGATTCCTGAGGCTTCGAGGACTTGGCAGAGTGGGTCTCGAGAGTCTGCTCGAACTCGTCTAATGTATTGAGATGAGTATCTAGGGTGGATTCCACTCGCGCTATCAACAAGCTGACTAACAGTGCCGCTAGGCTTAATGGCGGTAATAGCAGTAGAAACTTCAATACCAAGAAGACCAGCCCATCGTCTGTTGGTTGCGACGGCTTCTTCTCGTAGTTCTGTGAGCCACGTCTTAAGTACACCTTTGTCTCTCCTTCCCGACATTGTCGGATGATCCATAATGCCCGTCAAGCTAACACCCAACAAAGCCTCTTCTTCTGTGTTGTTCTGCCACACCTTCCTCAAGTATCTGAAATTGGTAAGGGTAGCTTGTAAAGTTCCAAGGATAGTCGCAGTACGAACTTTCCGTTTGAGGTCTGAGAGACTATCGGACGCCCTGACAACAACCTCTGATAGATTACAGAATTGGTAGGGTCGAAGGATAATTTCGGAGCATGGATTAGTTCCAAAGTCATAGGTAGCATCTCTTCGCTCGTTTTTTGCAGCTTGCTTTTGACTTGCAACCCTAGAGAACATTCCTCGTTCCCCAGACCTTGACTCGTATAAACTTTTCCACTCATTTAAAAATGCCTCAAAATCTGGTTTCTCTGTATAACACGCACTGTTGTTGGCTAGACCACGTTGAGGATTGTCTTGCCACCATTGGCCTGACTTGCATCTTCGGAGTCTATCGTCAGTGAGGTTAGACAGACTGATGAGAGCACTTCTTCTAACCCCACCGACGACGACGATTTGTGCAATTTTACAGCAGATATCGTGGCATTCAATTGAGGAGAGCTTACGTCCAGAAGCTTCCCGAAAGACCTCAGTGGTGAACTTAAACAAATCGACAAGAGGCTCAGGACCAGACGCTCTACCCCCGAAGGTTCTAAGCGCGGAGCCTGCACCTCGTACTCTAGATATGTCCCACTTTGGAAGCTGACCCGAATAGAGCAAGCTAATAAGTTCTCTGTAGGCTTTAGCCCAGCCAATTTTAGAGTCGGCGACGTGTATAACGGTATCGGTGTCATGGAATTCCTCTGCTACTTCAGGTAGTTTAGTTACGTATTGACGCTCAACGCTGAAGCCTACGCCTGTACCGCACATCAGGACGTACATCATCTCGTCAAACGCTTTGGGGTGATCGATAGGCATGTAACTACAGTTGAAGCCAGCAACATTATCACGATCCAGCGCTTCACCAGCAGTCATCAAAGCCCTCATACTAGGCATAACATCCAAGCTGTGGATGTCTGCGAACATTCCGTTAGCATCTTCTAAAGTAAGCTTACCCTTCTCAACCCAGAAGTTCAAGTATCTGTCGATTGTTTCTTCCCAAGTCTCACGCCGTTGTTCTTCTGGTAGGTAACGTGCGTACCGTGACTTGTGAATGTATTGTTGATATAGATCCATTATTTCTCCTTAGCTCTCCGACGTTTAGGTGTCGTGTCTTGTCGTGTCTTATGTTTTTTCTTTCGATTGAATTTGTTTGTTCTTTCTTGCTTTCTATCAATCATCTTCAGACGACCACCCCTCCGGTAAACTATCTTCGCTATACCAACGAAACCCTTTGGAACTAGCCCACTCTCCGTGAGACCGTTTAGTGCCATCAACACGTCTCTTTGCCTGAGGCATTGGAGCACTAGGATCAGAAAACAAGAACACAAGCTCGTAGTTTTCAGGCAAGCATTTACTTATCCAAATATATTTACTATATTCAGGTGCATCCCAAAACCTTCCTTTGGCTTCGAGAAGTATTGTCTTACCATCAATCTCTTTAACAAAGTCGGCATGATACGTATGCTCAACGATATAGTCGATCTTTGTTGTATGGATATCCCATTCGGATAGAGGGCCTGAGTGCAGCTTGTACTCCCAATGAGAATCATAGCCCGGCGCTAAGTCTTTCTCAACCGGACGCGGGACTCTTTTTTTTCTAAAGCCTCTTCTTATTTTAGGTGCTGTCAATGTAGTACTGCCTCTCTTTTTTCTATCTCAAGACACACAGCTTCATGAAGATTGTAAAGGGCTTCGTCGTCTACAGTATCTATTTCATTACCACTTGAAATATGTATTGCAAAGCCCATTATAATTGCTTCAAGTGGAACTAAGTCTCCAAAGTCTTCATCTTCCATGAATTCATCACTGATTGTATGTCACTTAGTGTAAAGGACTCAATAGGTCTTTCAGGATACATAACCACTAACTGCTTTAGTTTCTTCCTAACCCATCGAGGTGAAAACGTACTTAGAAAAAACTTGTTGTTGGCGTAGACATGAGTTTGATCGGGCAAGAGTTCTTTGTAATTATTAATAGTGATTTGTTTAGCTTCTTCTTCCGATACTAATGTTCTAAGCCAAGCAACAAGTATAATTCCTACCTGTTTGTTTATTCTTTTTATCTTCCTTTGGTTCATAAGATTTCTTCTACGCGAGGTTCTGACACAACCTTCGTAAAGTACACAGGGCCACTAGCGTAAGCGAAAGACCGAAGACCTTGGCCGTCGTTAGCGTCTGCGTAGCATTCAAATTTATAGGGACAGTATGAGCATCCTGAGGGTAATTTCATGTTGCCTTTTTTACCGTCAGAAATAGTATTATAACATCGATCTGGAGGTGTGTCAAGACTTAAAGCCTTACGAACGTCTTTAATTTTCTGTTCGATGTTAGGCTTCTCTAAATCTTCAGGCTGAAACAAGCACAACTCGCCGCTCTCTTTGTTGATAACAAGGAAGCCGCCGTTGTCTGTGTTCTCTGCAGCCTCGTAGCCAGCAAGCTGTGGTAGATAGCCGAAGGGATCGTTCTCAGCTAAAGAGCCATCGACAAATTTCTTAAATGAATAACGAGAAGCAGACTTGACATCGACTACTTGTCCATTAATCTTACAGTCCATGTGGCCTTTGATGCCTGATACACTAATTTCTTTTTGCTCTGATGAAACCTCGTGACCAGATAGTCGGACTAACATCAAAACAATCTCTTCGAGAATGTGTCCATAAAGAAACTTGATCTGCGTTGGGGCGCTTATAGCTGAAGGAGAACTAGAGTTCTTGTTGTCATACCACAGCTGGCGAAGAGGCCGTCCCACGTTTGACATCCTTAACGTGAATTCTTTTGAAGACTCTCTAGGCTTAGACCAAGTTAGGATGCTTTCTTTAATACGCTCCATTGTTTGATCTAGTTCTTCTTCATTTATCTCAAGGGCCTTACCTTCAGAGAGGCCTTCAAGCTTTGCATAGATATCTTGAACTACTGTATTTAAATTTTCCATTCTGTATGATCCACGAACCGACATCTTCGGTTTCTTGCGTTGAATTCAACTACTTGGACTCTAAGTTTCTTCTGCTCTTCGGTTCGCTTATGACCCCAAGAGTTATTAGAGTTCTTAGATTTCACATCTATGAAGATAGGCGTTCCGTTCTTCACAGCAATAATATCTATCGCACCAGTGCAGCCAGTGTTCCGAAAGACTTCATAGCCTTCGTCCCACAACCAAGTAGTAACGTAATGTTCTGCCATGTCTCCAAGGCGTGAAGGGTCTGTTATTTCTTTTGGCACTATAGGCTCCTTAATTTTCCAAGAGGATCTAGTTTTGATATAGCTAGATTGTAACAGTCTACGGAAACTTTCCAGTTATTGGAAGGATCTATCTCTCCTTTCTTCCAAAACTTTGCCTCTTTAAAGTATTCGCTTTGTGGTTTGTAACCAAGAATCCAGCCTTCGTTAAGTGAGGGCAGCACTCTTACAAAAACATAAAGGTCACAGTCTTGATGGAGACTTGTCTTTGCTATTGAACATTCATAGCTAGGCTTAGGAGGATAGTTAGTTCGTTTAGTTTTTACATCTACCCTCAAACCATTGTAAATCATGTCATAGTTCTTGGTATGTGATAGATCGACGCCTAAAAACTTAGCTACCATTAGTTCGCCACTAAACCCAGCAACATTTCCTTGCCCTTTAGTAATAGAATTTTTTATGTGTCCCAAATTCTCAGCAAGCTCTTTGGCCTTTTCGAACTCTATATGATTAAGCTTAGTGCGTGTCAGCCCAGTTATTCCCGACATTGTATTCTCCTGTTAACCCACAACGTAAATTAAACTCTAGTCCTGCTTGTTCAATAGCCTCAACACCTAACTCACCTACACGTTGAGAGACATCTTCGAGTGCTTCGATCTGCCATTCATCATGCACATTAGCCACAAAGTGTGCATCCATACCAGACATCTTGTCATTTAACAACACAAGCGCTTTCTTCATAACTATTGCGCCTGCTCCTTGAAGTAGTGTGTTAAGTGCAGCGTGTTCAGATCTTACGAATAGCTTGCGTCCGTCTAGCCCCTTGAGGTAGCCGCGCTTTGCCGCTCTTGCAACTCTGTCTTTAAGAACTTTAAATGCAGGGAGATTATCGAAGAAAGATTGTCTAAGTCGTCCACCATCGTCTGCGTTTCCTCCGACCACCGTTCCAAGCTTTGCATCTCCTGCTCCGTACAAGAGTGCATAGATGAAAGTTTTTGCCTGATTTCTTGATTCAAGTCCCGCAGCCATTTGATTTGCTGTGTGTATATCTCCGTTGAGAAGCTCATAAGTAAATCCCTCATCGTTCATATAGTGTGCCAGCATCCTTAGCTCCAAGCCGCTGGCGTCTATGCCCACAAGTTTATACCCATTCATCACCGTCCAACACTGGCGGCACTCTTTACCATAAGGACTTCCAGTACTAGGAACTTGCGCCATGTTTGGATGACTGTGTGTCATACGTCCAGTCACTGCGCCGTTAGTATTAACGAACCCACGGACTCGCCCATCATCTTCTACCACCTTAAACCATGAAGTTATCTGAGCAATACGCTTTTGAAGCATAAGATATTTAGCAATAACTGCAGCTTCAGGGATGTCATCTATCTTTGACAGGACTTTTTCATCAACAATTGGCTGTCCCGTAGGCGTAAATTTTGTAGGCTTCCAGCCAAACTCCACGAGATATTCTCCAATTTGTTTCCTAGAACCAAGGTTAAAAGGTTCAGAATCACAACGAACAAGATGCTCGTTCGGATTCGCGCTCGCCTTTTCGTACTCCTCATCTGACAACCTGACCTTCTTGGTTTCGCCTTTAAGTTGTGCCATCTTAGAAACCTTACCAGCCTTTGTCATGAGAGGAACAAGGGTCATCTGTGTTTCTCGTGGCCTGAAAGTTTTGTGAACAAGCTTCTCAGCCTGTGAAATGTTTTCGTTTAGTTCAGCTAGTAAACTCATGGCGTGTTGTTCATCTAACAAGAACCCACGATCTCGCTGTGCTTGCATGACTCGATACACAGAATGCTCTAAAGCAACAGCGTCTTTACTAAATCCCGCTGCTTCGACACGCGCAAGATGCTGGTAGACCTTGTGGTTTAGTGACACATCTTGTCTGCAATATGCCATCATCTCCGGCGAAAAGCTTTCAAAATCTTCGAACTCGATCTTCTTGTGTCGTAGCCTGTAGCCCCATCCTTCGAGGCCGTGACCACCTTCTCGTGTTGGGTTGAACAGTCGAGACAACACAAGAGTATCTACAATGAACCGACTGCCATCATCAAGATCAGAGCCAAGAAGTTTCTTGACTACAGGTATGTCGTATCCAAGGATGTTGTGACCGATAAGTTCTTTAGACTCTTCGAGCAGCTTGACTCCTTCAGCTAGTTGGTCTGGTCCAAACTCATAGAACTTCTTAGTTACTGTGTCCATTGCAACAATACAAAAGACCTCAGTAGGATCTAGTCCATTGGCTTCAATATCAAAAACATAGCTTGTCATATTTCATCTCCGTCTAAGCCTTGAAGATCATCAACAGATATTTCAGAAAGGCGTCCGCTGTCTAAGTCATAGTGAAGGTGTGTGGCTAGGCCAACATCTCCCGTGTATCTAGACTTGAGTACACGTACCTTGGTTGTTGAAGCAACCACAGGATCGTCTGCCTGCTGATTACGCTCTAAGCTTATCACGCAATCACTCAATTGTGCTATCGACTGAGAGCCACGTAAATGATTCAGTGCAGTTTCAATGCCGTTCTCGTGGCCTCGATCACCCTGTGTGCGTCGAAGGTGAGAGACTAGAATCATTCCACAGCCTGTCTCTTCAACAAGAGTTCGAAGCCTGTGCATGATCATGTCAATAGCCTTACGCTCATCAGGGTCATCAGAAAGTAACACGAGCATATGAAGGTGATCAAGGACTATCCACTTACAGTCGCAGCCTATGATCATATAACGAAGCTTACTGAAAACACTTTCAAGGTCGTTCATTCCAAGGTGTCCGTACACCCACACACGATCCTTATTCTCTCCGCCAAACATCTGGTGGTGTATCTGACGAAGATCGTCTTGATCAAAAAGATTACGAACGCTGTCGAGGTGTAGTCTGGCGTCGGCTTCGATGGATAGAATACCGTCGATAGTTCTCTGCCAGTTTTCCTCAAGGGCCATGACGCCCACATTATCTCTAGTCTTTTTAATCAGCCAGTGTTCTAGCTCACGAGTGACACTTGATTTTCCAAGCCCTGTGCCACCCGTCAATGTGACTAGTTCACCCGCACGAAGACCTTCTAATTTTTCGTTCAGCCCTGCCCAAGGGAAAGGCACTGAGTCTTTTCGTGTGCGAGTGAGATAGTTTTCTACGTTCTCAGATACGTTCAAGACTCCAGAGGGTGTGTATAACTTGGAGTTCCACCAGTACTGGACGTAGGCTTTGTGTTGCGAACCGCGTAACATGTCATTGGCGTCTTTGTAATCGACGGGTAGTGACATGATCTTTGCTTTGCCGGGACGCAATAGTTTGGCTACCTTTCGAGCAGCCTCTTCCCCCACCTTGTCATTGTCAAAGTTAATGATGATGTTATCGAAGGACTCTAAAAACTCTAGGTTCTCCTTCACATCACGATCAGCAGACTGTGCGCCATTGCGAATAGACACAACAGGCCACTGTGAACCCATGAGTTCATAGGCTGACATGGCATCTACTTCACCTTCAACAATGGTTACGTACTTACCACCACTTTGAAATAGCTGCTGGCCGAAGAGACCAACATTCCTAGATTCCCCTTGCCATGTAAAGTTCTTATCAGGCTTGCGAGTCTTTGATCCTACTCGCTCGCTGCCAGAATAGTATGGGTAAACATGCTCGACTATCTGACCTTTTGAATTCTTTGTGGATTTAACTCCGTATTTCTTAGCCGTTGCCAGACTGATTCCTCTGTCTGTTAGGGCGTAATATTCACCGTCGTCCATAGACTGCCTCGATGATATTGGAGTGACGTTATCAAGCTTATTGCTTGGGATGAAAACACCGCAGCTAAAACATTTGATGGAGCCATCGTCGTTCATCGCTGCGGGATCAGATCCCCCACACTCAGGGCAGGGGATGTGAGTTTTTTTAAATGCCATGTTAGTCCTCTACGACTTCGGCTTCCTCAATGAAAACAGCGTCTTCGGTCAAGTACTCTTGAACCTTAGAGTGCAGAGCAACTGCTGCTGCTTGTGCAATAACCATACGATCTTCGAGAGATCGCACGTCTTGTTCTGCTGTTACCAAAAGCTGGAAAGCTTTCTGTCCTTCAGCAGACAAGAGAGTTACGTCATAAGACGTATCGTTGTGTGTGTAAATAACATTAGACATTATATTTCGTCTCCGTCTCCGTCTTCGATGTCAAACTCAGAACCGTCTGGCGAGTTATATTCCACAAGATCAAGGACTTGCATTGCTTGGAAATCCAAACCCTTGAATACTTGCCCGTTCCACTTAGTGTCCCACTCCTTGTACTGGACCTTAACGTGTGAACCATTACCAACATTCACATCAATCTCTCGTTTGCTTTTGTCAAAGAGCTTAGGCGCTTGACGAACCATGCCGTCTTTGCCATCGACCTTACGCTTGATGATCAACGCAGGGCCTTCTTCCATGTCCTTGACTGTAAAGCCACGGTCACGAAACGAATCAGCCGTTGACTCATCAACAACAAGATTAACTGAGTATGCTGGTGTAAACTTTGTGTTAGGTGTAGTAACAAAAGACCAGTATGCTTTGCCTTCAATCACTGCCATTAGATTATCTCCTATATAAATATGTAATAAAATCAGGTATTTGTCTTAAAATATATTCTTCAGTAATTTCAATACCATTATACTGAGAATTCATTATAACCCACTCTTTCATAAATGTCAAACTTTCTTTTGATGGCATGTGAACTCCAAGCATCATCACGAAAGCCCTCGCTAGAACATCATCTAGCAATTCATCATCAGATAGTGTATCATCACACATCGCACCTCCTATTGGTTTACTTCTTGGATAAGTCTATCAACATACCACTTACATTTTCTGAGGTCTTCAATCGGCTTACCCTTGTAGTCATATCGCCACAGATACTTCAACGCATTACCTTTCAGGTAGCCTCTGAACTCATTCTCAGGCATCGAAGCTTTGATAGCTTCAATGGCTTCGACAGCCCCCTTGTTGTAGTGATCAGGCTTCGTCACTGGATCAGGGTCTTTCCTAATCGACAGACTGTTAAGTTTTTTCATAGCGTCCCACTGATCTGGACTCGCATTATCTATGGACATGTATAATCTCCTTCACGTATTGAATGAAGTATATAGAATACCTCAACTGGAGTCAAATTTAAACCCTCTAAACCTTTAGCAATTGCTGTATAATCAGGATAAGGATTATTAAATATGTGCATCCAAACTAGATCATCCACTGTTACTTTCTTGTTGTCAAGTGTTTCCATCGTGTTTCCCTATATCATGTTTACATATTCATCATTGATGATTGTCTGAACGTGAATATATCCTTCAGGCCAGTATGTATAAGACTCTTTTAAAGCCTTCGCTGCCCTGTGTACTGATGCTTCAAAGTTCTCAAACAACCCTAGTTCGTCCTTGCAGTACCAAAAGGGTATACGTAGGACTGGCTCTGCTGGTCCGTTGTATTCATAGTACACGATTATCTCCGCGTCGTTATGAATAGAGCCGTCGTTACCAAACATCTTTGTGTGGTCGTTCTCCGGTTGTTTCATATTCATCCCTCACTCTCCGGTAGCTCATCACTTGCTAAGAATAGGAGCTTATCTAACATGTGTTTTGTCATGACCACATTACCCTTATCGTCTAGCGTGTATTCGAAATCCTTACGAATAACAAAAGGTATGCCACCCCAAGGATCTCGCTTCATGATGTCATTGGTCACAGTCCTTGCCTGCGTGTAGCCTTGACAGTAAACAGAATAGTCTCCGCCTGTGACCTCATAGATTGATACTTCATTTATCAGCATTGCCTGTACTCCTCACACAAAAAGGTTTAGATGTTAGTTGGTCTACACAATACCTTTGTCCGTATGCTGTCGGTCTTGTGCATTCAGTTACTACTATTGGTATGTTCTTGTACTCTAAGCAGTCTCCCTCAAGTTCTGAGGTCACACAGCCAGCCCCCAATAGCATAACTAAACCAATCAGAATACTGCTATTGGTCTTCATGTATTTCTCCTTTAGATCATGATGTAGTTAATGAAAGCCAACGCAAACGCTGGCGAGATTAAGATTGCAAGTATCAAATAAGCTCGTAACATTTTCATTTTATTACTCCTCTGGGTAAGATTCTTCGAAGGCATAATTGTCTATCATGTAGTCAACTATCTCATTCTTCTGTTCTTCTGTCAACAGATCTATAATCTCTGTGATGTTCAGAAGCTTTGCCGAGTTTAGGTAGACTCGCTTTTCGATTTTGTCGTACTCATAACCAACAGTTATATCTACAACTAACTCGTGTTCTAGTAACTCGTATTCATACTGTAGTGTCATTGCTCTCGTCTCCTGAAAATTGTGTAAGGATACTCCTATCGTCGGTTGCTTCGTTCTGATAGTCGCCTGAAGCAAGCTTATTGTACGCCTCTGCGTCTGCCGCGTCAAGGATTGCGTCTTCGTCTTCGTCTACTGCTGCCAACACATCAACAATAACGTCCACGTTCATGGTCACAAGGACTCGATGGACACACGTATCTACCTCTTTCTTTGTGTCATTACAGCAGTCCTCGAGATTGTCGAGGGCTACTAAAACTGAATCAAACTTCAAGTCCTCGAAGTCCTCGATCAATTTCTTGTAAGTCTCAACAGTGTCAGCCAAGTTTCTCAAGGCCTTGCGCTTGTCTTCTTCCTGATAGTAATTCATTGATATGTCCTCAAAATAAATCCGTAAACGCTCCATTGCGTCGTGGTGGTTCGTAGTCTTCTGCAGCTTCTAAGAACTCTCTTAGCTTGCCAGACTTTTTGAGCTTCCACAAGGCGCTGTTCTCGATCTGTTGGACTGTAGCCCTACTAACCCCTAGCTCTTGTGCAATCTCTTTGTGTGTCATGTGATACCGAATGTACTTCAAAGTATGTCCTCCGTAATTACCTTTTGAATTTTGTATTCGAGGCCGTTGTCTAAATTTTTTAGCCTGTAAAGCATTGCTTTTGCCTCCCCAAGATCTGTAAATTGAAAGACGTTCTCCCAAAACGGATCGCCTTTATCTCGTGTGTGTATCTGATACTGTATGTCGATGCCGATCATTAGATATACCTGTGTGTTGGTTGAAGTTCTTCCAATAGAATATCGATGCCCATATTTTTTATAAGCTTGATAGCCCTTGGCGTGAATGTCTTTGTGCCTGCTAACTCTGCAAGCATCTGTGCGTGTTCGCATACGGGATAGATTTTGTCTTCGCCATACACGCTTTTCTGTTTTACTACGATTCCCTTAATCATCTTCGTGTCGCTCCTCGTGGCTTGTCTTCTTTCACTTGCGTCATGCAAACAAATAATAAGTAAGGGACTATCAATAACAGACAATCCCACCAAGGTTGCCATGCCTCAAACATGTTTAGATCTCCTCGTCTTCAAATCTAGCCTTGCGATTGTGGTTGAACCTTTTATTAAAGTCTTCGTCGTCTATCGTCAGCCATGCTACGACGATCACACCTGCGAATACAGCAAATAATATATAACCTAACTCCATAACTAAACGTCTCCTTTTTCTGCAAAAGCTATCTCGCGCCTCTCTGCTTGTAGTTCATCGTAACAATGGTGGCACACGCTGTCGTCGTATGCTTCGTCGTACATGACGGAATCCTCCCGCCAATATCTACCGTCACACAGTGGACAGTCAAACGGGTAGGGCATCATTCCTCTACCCCTTCATATACCCACGTCGTGCCTCTTACAGTGAACGCACGGTCCTTTGCATCGTCTACGTCACAATCACAAATCACTGCTGTGGTTCCGCCTATTTCGTAAACTCCCCATGATGGCTCTGTTGCATGATCGTTTAAGCGTTCAGCCCGTATCAACTGGTGCGCGTTGTAATGCTTTGCTGTTTCCTGATCCTGATACAAAATCATTCTTCTTCGCCTCCCGATAGTCTGTCGTCTAGTGCATTCTCGACCGCGTCTGTGCCGTATCTCTTCACCATGTAATGCAGAAACGAATGACTCTCTACGTCTGTGTTTCCTACCTTTACGAAATGGACTCCCCACGCATTAGCTGGTGATTCCAATCCCTCGATATACATCTCAACGTCTCTTTGTAAACTCATAACCGCCTCGCTAGTTCTTTTGGGTCAATGTTCTTAATTATGTCAGAGCGTATCGCCTTGAATAAATCTTGCTCGCTTCCTTCCTTGTGTACTCGATCAAGCACCGTCTCTTCATCCACGCCCCACAACTGAGACATAACAATCGTTGTGTGCCTGTTCACTGATTCAGTGATGATCTGTTCTAGTTCCCTTACGTTCATTTCTGTCTCCCTAAAGATCGTGATCGTATTCATCGTTAATAATATAGTTATAAAACTTCTTCGCCATTTTCGAGATATCTAAGTTGCTATAAATCGCAGCTGTGAACTCTTTGGCTATCGGGCTTTCGATTGTGTTGATCAAATGCTCCGCAATTGTTTCATCATAAAAGTCTATGAAGTCTTCTAAGTTTCTTGCATGAGCCGCGTCATGAAGTTCGCAATAAATCGTGTAATCGTTGTAAACAACAAGCTCAACGTGATGTCGTGTATCAATATTCATGTCTTTAGCCCTCTGCTATTACGTTGGTATAAAAGTCTGATTTTTTGTTTACATACCACAAAGCGGTTTCCGCATTTGGGAATCGATACATGTCCAACACTGGTGAAACATGGAACCCACTATCGTGATACTCGTAAAGCTTACCCTTGTCCAACACTAGCTTAACTCTTGCTGTGTGTCCGTTGTAACCGTCTGGCCTGTCTGCGTAGCATACGATCATGATTAGCACCCCATCAAAGGTTGAAAGGAAATAAGGATTGATATCGCGCCTACTGCTATGACGTTGAATCCTAGGATAAATGTATTGATGATTAAAAGTTTGATCATTGTTTAGCCCTCTAGCTTTATGTATCCGGTAACCTGCCGTCGTCCTGCAGTGCTCGCAGTCCAGTCGATTATTTCACTGTCTACGACTGTCGCCACATGACCACACATTGATATCAGATAAACGCCCTTTGGGTTTGAGCGTATAAACTGATTTATAGTTTGTACTTTGTACCCAGAGAATCTGGCCGCTCTCGCGCTGAATTGTGGGTAACCATGCCACGAAACTGTTCGCCCTTTCATCTCGCAAATTTCCTTGCAAGCTTTCTCGACAATGTCCCATGTCGCTCCCCTGCCGTGTGGCCTGCCATACTTCGCAAGCTTCCGATGTGCTAGACCATACGAGCAATCGAGCAAGTTTGACAAGGCGCGAACCGTACAGTCGCCGTGTTCTTTGTATGCCTCACGACATTTCAAATGTTCTTCGTAAGTGTTCATTGATTTACCTTACCTTTTAAGCTGTCCACAATAGCGCCCCGTGTGAGACGCTACGATTGACCTCCTAAACTATGCCGCGTTATTGATTTCGCTTAACTTGTTCAAAAGCATTTCTCTCTGGCATTCGTCAATGATTGTGTCGCATCGAGTCATGTTGCGACGTATTTCATTTAGGAACGAATAGCTTTCGTTACTTCCAGTGAAATATTTTTCAATGTAATTAGCTTCTTGACGGTGCAAGTGCTTTAACTCGTTAAGCGATTGAATGATCATTGCGTGGAGTTCTTCGTTTGTCATGGTGTTGCCCTCTTTTGGTTTATTGCGTGTCGTTTGTAGATACTCACTAGCATATGAATACCCACAAAAAACACGCCACAAACTCACAAGCTTTCACAGTCTTTGGTGATCTTTTGAGATTGGATTGTCTGCCCGATCCCTATCACCATTTGATACTCGCTTGTATCTGTGGCGTTAGCGCTTCCAGTACATCGTTTTTCGTTTCAATTAGTGCCTACCCTCGCACCATACTTCTCTAATGATCCACCCGCAGATGAGACAAGATACCTTGCCAAGTATGGTTCCGCTTAGATAGCCTCGCACGTCATTTAGACTGCAAAACATCTGGCTAACAATTACCCGTCTGTCAGTGACGTTGGCTGTTTAAAGGTACTCGGTAGTCCTTTGAAGGGTATCCCTCGCTGGCCTTTCCCTGCCGGTTGATCTCTAAGCTATAGATCCCTTTTGAGCCTGTCAACAACTTTTTCAAAATATTTTTCTGAAATGGGGTAAAAATGTGGTAAGTCTTTGAAATCCTTCGGAGAAAAAATTTAAAAAATAATTCTTAGAAAGTCTTTGAAGTCCTCTAAAACCTGTCTACCAGTCTTTAAAAATTTTTGAAGGTCTCAAAAATCTTTCGAGTTGATGACGTGTTTTTCAGTTGAGGGAGTTTGTGAAATATTCACAGGCTATGAAGTCTTCACAGGGGCGTGGAAATGTGCTAGGGACTTTGAAGTGCGGGGAGATTGTGAAGGGCTGTCAAGTCTTTGAAGGGGCGGGGCAGGTGGCCATACCCCCACCCGTATATATATACTCATGCTCGAACATTTTCAGAAGGTTTTGGAGTGTCTACCAGATAGGCGCACAGATCTTCCAAGACCTAGGATTGTCGCCCCGATCTTCTAAGAGTCGCGGGGGATATATACATGTACCTCTGCGGGGTACAATAGTATTATACACCTGTATTTCAGTTTTGTCAAGACTAAAAAACTTAAAAAAAGACTTGACAAGCCTCAAATATAGGTATATACTATAATCATGGAAACTAAAAAAGATTTAACATTAAAACAACAAAGTTTTCTTGACAACTTAATAGAGTGTGGAGGCAACCCTAAAAGAGCAGCAGAGATTGCAGGTTATGCTCCCGGTAGTTATACTACAGTTGTCAAGGCTTTGAAATCTGAGATTCTTGATTTGACTGAAGGAATCTTAGCTATGAATGCTCCTAAAGCTGCTGTAAAGCTTGTAGAGGTTCTAGAAAGTGATGAGCCTATCCCACAAGCTAATATTCGATTACAAGCAGCCCAGACGCTTCTAGACCGTGTTGGTGTAGCAAAGAAAGAAAGACTAGACGTAAAGATAGAGAATCCAAGTGGTTTGTTTATTCTTCCAGCTAAAAAAACAACAATAATAGAAGATGTAGAATATGAAGAGACGGACTAGCAGTACCATTCCGTTTGGTTATAAATTGATTGATGACGATCCTGAACACATCGAAGAGATCCCCAGCCAACTTGAAGCTTTAAACAAGATACTACCGATGATTAAATCAAGATCTTTATCTTTACGTGAAGGTGCATTATGGTTATCCCACAAAACAGGAAGACCTATAACGCATCAAGGACTACAAAAAATACTAACTAAATATGACACAGAATGATTGGGATGTTAATCCAGACAACTATGTCAAAGATGACGATGGTAATTTTGTCCTAAAGAAAGATGGAACACCTCGTAAGAAAGCGGGGCGTTCTAAAGGGTCAACAGGTAGAGGCTATAACTACCACTCTAAGACCCAAGCGAAGCTAAATGCTTCTAAGAAAATTAGACAAAAGAAAAAAAAGATAGCGCAGGCCCGTTCCAGTATAGTAAGACATCAAGAGTCTTTAAAGAAAACTGAAAAAGCCCTTGACATACTAGAAGATAAATCTAAAAATCGTATTGTCGAAGAAACATTTGTAGAAGAAGCAGCCCCTTCGCTTCAGCCTGAACTGAAAGAAAACATAATCTTTCAGCCTAATGAAGGCCCTCAAATGGATTTCTTGGCTGCAGGTGAGACAGATGTACTATACGGTGGAGCGGCTGGTGGAGGTAAGAGCTATGCGATGTTGGTTGACCCACTTCGTTTTGCTCACAGGGCAGCACATAGAGCATTAATCCTGCGGCGTTCTATGCCAGAGTTACGAGAGCTTATCGACAAATCTCGTGAACTCTACCCTAAGGCCTTCCCCGGATGCAAGTACCGTGAGGTAGAAAAGCTTTGGACTTTTCCAAGCGGTGCTAAAGTAGAGTTTGGATTTTTGGAACGTGATGCAGATGTGTATCGCTATCAGGGCCAAGCTTACAGTTGGATAGGTTTTGATGAAATAACACACCTACCAACAGAGTTTTCGTGGAACTACTTGGCTTCACGATTACGTACAACTGACTCAGAGATAACGCCCTATATGCGTTGTACGGCTAACCCCGGCGGTGTAGGTGCAGGATGGGTCAAAAAGAGGTATATAAGCCCCTCAATGCCTAATGATTCATTTGTAGGCGACGATGGGATTACTAGAAAGTTTATACCAGCTCGATTAAATGACAACCCGTATTTGGCTGAGGATGGCCGATACGAGCAGATGTTAAAGAGCTTGCCGCCGACCCAACGCAAACAGTTGCTTGAAGGTAATTGGGAAGTTGCAGAAGGCGCAGCATTTACAGAGTTTGATCGAGATATACATATTATTGAGCCTTTTGACATTCCTCTTCATTGGGAGCGTGTCAAAGGGCTTGACTATGGTTACGCATCAGAATCAGCGTGTGTTTGGGCTACGATAGATCCTAACGATAATACATTGATTATTTATAGAGAATTGTATCGTAAAAATCTACTGGCTACCGAACTTGCTGAAATGTTGACGAACATGGAACTAAATGATCCAATGTCTGTCAGAGGCGTACTAGATACAGCCTGTTGGTCTAGGACAGGAACAACTGGACCCACAGTAGCAGAAACATTAATTCAAGGCGGACATAAGCTTAGGCCTGCAGATAAGAATCGTATTGCAGGTAAAATCCAGATACATGAACACTTAAAAGTTCAACCATCTGGCAGACCACGAATGCAGATATTTAATACGTGTCCTAATCTGATTCGTGAGCTTCAAAGCATTCCACTTGATAAGACTAATCCTGAGGATGTTAATACACACGCTTCGGATCACGCCTACGACGCACTACGATACTTAATTATGTCTAGGCCAAGAATAAATGATCCACTAAGTCAAATAAGAGACTTACAGCGTGAACAACATTTTCAGCCTTTTGATTCAACATTTGGTTACTAATATATGAATGATGACATCTTAGACAATGCAGACAATCTTTATTTCACAGAAGTGGAAGATGAAGATGGCATGAATGTTGAATTAAACGAAACACTAAAGTCTAATTTAGCAGGTTTAATCGAAGCTCGTTATGTTTCGGCAGAACAAGCAAGAGAGTATGATGAAGATCGTTGGATTACAGCATACCACAACTTTAGAGGAATGTACCCAAAACACGTTCCTTTCCGTGAGAATGAAAAGTCTCGCGTGTTTATTAAGATTACTAAGACAAAAGTACTGGCTGCATACGGTCAGTTAATTGATGTTATTTTTGGAACAGGTAAGTTTCCTATTGGCGTTAGCCCAACAGAAATACCTGAAGGTGTTCCAGAATACATGCATCTTTCACAAGACTCAGCACCCGGCATTGAAACAACAACGGGCGGTATGGATGTTGCTGAAGAAGTTGAGAATCCGTTTGAAGTAGGCTTTGAAGGTGACGGAAAAGTTCTTAAGCCCGGAGCTACTTATCGAACAAACAAGTTTCTTGATGATCTTGTAGAAGAAAACATGGATGACTTTGAGGACGGACCACACCCTGATCCTCAAATACTTGAAGTGTCTCCAGCTAAACAAGCTGCAAGAAATATGGAGAAGTTGATTCACGATCAGATTGATGAATCAAATGGTTCAAGTGAATTAAGAAATGCAATCTTTGAATCGTGCTTGTTTGGTACAGGTATCATCAAAGGTCCATTTAACTTTAACAAAACTTTACATCGTTGGGAGACAAGTGAAGAATCAGGAGAACGAGAGTATAACCCGCTTTTTGTACGGGTTCCTCGTATTGAGTTTGTATCAATATGGGATTTCTTTCCTGATCCAAATGCAACGAGTCTTGATGAATGCGAATATGTACTTCATCGCCATAAACTCAATAAGTCACAGCTTAGGTCTTTAAGCAAGCTTCCATACTTTGATGAAGATAGTATTCGTGAGGCTCTTAGGCTTGGCCCTAATTATGTTGAAAAAGACTATGAGCATGAGTTAAAAGACGATCATCGATCAGAAGAATATGGTTCTAACAAGTACGAAGTTCTTGAGTACTGGGGAATCATGGATGCTGAGTATGCTCGTGAAGTTGGCATGGATGTTGCTGATGATGTAGATGATCTTGATGAGATTCAGATTAATGCTTGGGTCTGTAACGGACTTGTGCTTCGTGCTGTTGTCAATCCATTTACGCCTTCACGCATACCTTATCATGCTTTCCCGTATGAGCGCAACCCATACAGCTTCTTTGGTATTGGCGTAGCAGAAAACATGGACGATAGTCAGCAGATCATGAATGGTCACGCACGTATGGCTATCGACAACCTAGCTCTTAGTGGCTCGTTGGTCTTTGAAGTTGATGAGTCTATGTTGGCTGGTGGTCAAAGCATGGAAGTATATCCCGGTAAGATCTTCCGTCGTCAAGCAGGAATGCCGGGTCAAAGTATTCATGGACTAAAGTTTCCAAACACATCACAAGAAAACATGATGATGTTTGACAAGTTCCGACAGCTTGCAGACGAGCAAACAGGTATTCCAAGCTACTCACACGGTATGACAGGCGTTCAGAGCATGACACGAACGGCGTCAGGAATGTCTATGTTGCTTGGCGCAGCGTCACTAAACATTAAGACAGTTGTTAAGAATCTAGATGACTTTTTGTTGCGGCCTTTAGGTCTTGCATACTTCCAATGGAACATGCAATTCTTTGAAGGCTCTTTAAAAACTGAGGGTGATTTAGAGATTAAGGCTATGGGTACAAATAGCTTAATGCAAAAAGAAGTAAGAAGTCAACGACTAACTATGTTCTTGCAGACAGCACAGAACCCTGCCGTTGCTCCGTTCGTTAAGATGTCTAAGCTTATCTCTGAACTTGCATACAGCTTAGATCTTGATCCAGATGAAATTTTAAATGATCCAGAAGAAGCGGCCATTGCTGCACAAATAATAGGACTACAAAATAATGTTGGACAAACAGCTGGCAGCGAAGCTGTCCCCACTGGCGAGCAACCCGGAGTTATGGGAGGCCCTGAAGGAGTACCTGAATCACCGCAAGACCTTGGAGCTACAGGGACTGGTGGCGGCAACATCGGAACAGGAAATGTTCCGCAAGCAGGGGAGAGTGAATTTGCTGGATAATTTGATGTCATTGCCTGCACAAATTAAAGCCGCAAAGGAATTTAAAGATGAGTAAAGAATTTCCAGATTTGACAGGTGACGGCAAAGTCACACAAGCAGACATCCTTAAAGGACGTAAGGTCTTTGCAGAGGGTGGCTCATTAATGGTTCCTGTAGAGCGTCAACAGAAAAGTGCTGGCGGCGTTATCTTTAAGCAAGTATTAAAAGCAATCTCTAAGCCTAAAACAACTAAAGCAAAAGCAATTACTACTGAGCTAAAAGAAAAATATGATCCATCTGAAATAGAAGAAATGGCAGAGTCTTTTGTTGAGGCCGTTGAAAACAACACAAAAATGACTAGCAAAGGAACAGTTTCTTTAAAGACTCCACTATCTAACATTGCTCAAGAAGCTGCAGATACTTTAAATGAAAATAGAGATGTGACAAAAAACTTTATTGATGCAAAAGACATCATTAAGATATCACGACTAGACGATTTACGTGCTGGTGGTGGTGGTAAGACAGATAATCTTTTAGATTCAATCATACAATCAGTAGGTTCAGTCACTGAAAAGCCAAGTGTTATGGGAAGCTTTATTCCTGACGAAGCTGCAGGCACTCGACCTGTCAGAAAATCTCAAGTGCTTTCTGCAGTTAAAGGAGCAGCTGCGGGTTCTTTGTTAACTGGCGGTGCTATGTCAGCTTGGAATGCATTAAATGAAATGCCGCCTGTAGATAAAAAAGAAGCTTCTGCTTTTGAGAAAGCTTTTAGTAAAGCCTTTAATGAAGGTGAAGAAACTTTTATGTTCGACGGTAAAGAATATACAACAGAAGTCCGAAAAGGAAAAGCACACGGTGGATCTATGACATTACTATTGCCCGTTGAAGATATGAAGCCTGACGTAGAAATGGAAAACGATTACGTTTCGTATGTTATGGACGAAACACTATCAGATGATGAAATGACATATGTAAACAAAGCATTAGAGTCGGATAACCGATTGAGTGAGTTGTTTGACAAAATAGTGCTGGCATCAGCAGAATTTACAGGTGCTGGGGAAGTAGACGGACCCGGTACTGGCACATCAGATGAGATACCTGCACGACTCTCAGACGGAGAGTTTGTATTTACAAAGAAAGCAGTAGATCAGATTGGTGTAGAAACACTTGAAGAAATGATGAAGGACGCAGAGGCCGAGTATGATGCGTCTAGACAAGACATGGCAGTTGGTGGAATCATGAATGATCCAACACAAGATGAGAAAGCTGTACTGCCTGACGAAGCTATGAGTGATGATGAGATTGAAGAGCAGATGCTTGATTCTAATCGCATTCCTAGCTTAATGCGACGATAAGGCTACCTAAAAAGTTTTTAGCCCCTTATCATAAACGATAACCTTGAGGCCACCTTGTAATCTCAAGACCCTAGAATTACTTCTAGCCACCTTGAAAACAAACAAGCCCCGAAAAGGAGTAAGACATGACTGAAGTACACGAACCAGAAGCTAATCCATACAATGCAAATAAATCTTGGCACGAGGAGTCAGAAGCATCTAACGGATCAGCAGAGAGTCTATTTTTCGAATCAGAAGGTTCCGATGAGGCTACCCTAGAAGAGGCCCCTCAAAAGCAAAAAGGAACTAACTATAAGAAAAGGTATGACGACCTAAAACGACACTACGATGAAAGGATCGCAGAGTTTAAACAAAAAGAGCAAGAACTGTTAGCACAAGCGCAGGCAGCTCAACCATCTTATCAGCCGCCAAAATCAGCTGAAGAGTTGGAGCAGTTTAGAACTCAATATCCTGATTTGTATGAAACTGTAGAGTCTGTTGCACATCTACGAAGTCAAAAAGAAGTACAGGCACTTCAACAAAAGATGCAAGCCATCGAAGAGCGAGAAGCAATGATCTCTCGACGTGAAGCTGAAACTAAGTTGCGAGACCGCCATCCTGACTTTGAAGATATTCGCGGAGACGAAGGGTTTCATGAATGGGCAAAAGAACAGCCTGTAGAAATACAAGGTTGGATCTATAACAACCCAGATAATGTTAGTTTAGCAAGTCGTGCTATAGATATCTATAAAATGGAAATGGGCATGAATGTAGGAAGCCCTAGAAATCAGTCAAGTCGAAAAACGTCTAGAAAAGAAGCTGCAAGTTTAGTATCTACTAAGACTACAACAGTAGACACTAAGCAGCCAAAAATTTGGACGACTCGGGAAATAGCTGCCCTATCTATGGACGACTATGATCGACTTGAAAAGGAAATTGATCAAGCCGCCCAAGAAGGCAGAGTAATTAAATAACTTTGTTTTTAAGGAGTCAATACAATGGCTAGTAATACATCCGATCAGTATTTTGCTCAATCATCGGGGAGCAACTTCTCTGGCAACAACTTCATGCCAGAACTCTATTCCAAGAAGGTACTTAACTTCTTCCGTAAGGCGTCTGTTGCAGAAGCAATCACTAACACTGATTATGCTGGTGAGATCTCTGCGTTTGGTGATTCAGTTAAGATCATCAAAGAGCCAGTAATCACTGTCGATCAGTACGAGCGTGGTGGTTCTGTAACTGCAACAACTTTGACTGACAACGAAGTAACTCTTGTTGTTGATACGGCGAACGCATTCAAGTTCATCGTAGACGACATCGAAACTTCAATGTCTCACGTCAACTTTAAGGAAGTTGCTTCATCTTCAGCTGCTTACGCACTGCGTGATGCATTCGACACAGGCGTAATTGCTAAGTTGTTTGCAGGCGTTCCTGCGTCAGCTCCTAACCACATCCTTGGTTCGGATAGTGCAACTGATCTTGCAGCTGGTACTTTCGATGGTACTGGTAACCTTGACATCGGCTATGCTTCTGGCGAGCACGATCCAATTGATGTTCTTTCACACATGGCACGTCTTCTTGACGAGCAGAATGTTCCTGAAGAAGGTCGTTGGTTCCTTGCTAACCCAGAGTTCTATGAGCAGCTTGTACAGACTAGCTCTAAGCTTATGAGCGTTGACTTTAACGCTGGTCAGGGTTCAATCCGTAACGGTCTCGTATCTTCTGGTAAGTTGCGTGGCTTTGACATGTACAAGACTAACAATATTGCAGCTACTTCTAATGCAGCTGGTAAGTGTATTGCTGGTCATATTTCATCTACTTGTACTGCACAGACTATCATCAACACTGAAGTAGTCCGTGACACTGCAAGCTTTGGTGACATTGTACGTGGTCTTCACGTCTACGGAGCTAAAGTACTTCGTCCTGAAGCACTTGTCTCTGCCTTCTACGGCATCGACTAAAGCGGAGTGGGGGATGAAATACTCCCCCTTTTCTATTATGCCACAGATTGGAAGCGAACAAAATCCTATTCGTATGAGCGCTAAACGGACAGTTAAAGTTAGCGGTCAATATTTAAAAAGCGAAAATAAAAAGAAATACGATGAAAATTATGATCGTATTTTTGGGAGAAAGAAAGATGGGAATGAAAAAAGATAAGCGCATGAAATATGGTATGGGCGGCACAGCACGAGAATCTTATATGGGTGGTGGAATGTATCGTAACCCAATGGCTCATGGCGGCAAAGCAGGTTATAGCAGTATTCGAGACATGGAAAAGGCTTGCATGACTAAAGCAGACTACAACATGTCAATGCGTCAAAAATGAAAGTCAAAGCCCCTGAAGGCTATCACTGGATGAAGAAGGGCAAAGAATATAAGCTCATGAAAGATCCTAGAGATGGCTACAAACCCCACAAAGGTGCTTCGAAAGAAGCTAACTTTGAAATTCAAAAGGTTCATAAGAAATAATGGCTGCTACTTATCTTGAAATTACAAACGAGTTGTTGCGAGAGTTGAATGAAGTAGCTCTCACATCTTCGACGTTTGCTGGGGCTATTGGTGTTCAGCAACATATTAAGGATTGTGTAAACAGAGCATACCTTGATATTGTTAATGAAGAACCTCAATGGCCTTTTCTTGCTGTAGATACAAGCGGTTCTACAGATCCTTTTTATGGTAATACTTATGTAGAAACTGTAGCAGGCACTCGTTGGTATTTGTTGAAGCCTACATCGTCTAGTTTGACAACAGACTATGGCTACATTGATTGGGATAATTTTTACTTGACAACAATTGGTGTGACAGACGAAACAGCGCCTTATGTAAGTAAAAACCTTAAGTTTACAACTACAGAAGAATGGAAAGACTTTGTACGCACAGCAGAAAACCAAGATGATGCAGATACGCAAAATCATGGTGAGCCTAGCAAAGTTATCATTAGCCCAGACAATCGTAAGTTCGGGCTAAGTCCTATTCCAGATAAAGTTTATCGCGTTTATTTCTTTGCATACAATCTGCCGACAGAACTAAGCGCACATGGAGATGAAATCGTATTCCCAAATATTTACAAGCCTGTATTGCTTGCTAGAGCTAGATACTATATTCATCAGTTTAAAGAAAGCTCGCAAGCTGCAGCATTTGCACTAGAAGATTATAAGCGTGGCTTAAAGCTCATGAAAGGAAATCTCATGAGTCCAACGCCTAACTATATGAAAACAGATCGCGTGAGGTTTGTATAAATGTCTCAGCCCTTTGGCGTTTCATGTAGAGGTGGCTTAAACACCAACCTCAACCAGCTTGAAATGCTTCGACAGCCCGGACTTGCTACACGCCTTAGAAACTTTGAGGTAGATCCTGATGGCGGCTATCGACGTATTAATGGCTTTACGCAATATGGTGATACACGTCCCAATAGTGATAATGACATTCTTGGGATTTTTGTGTATGGCGATGGTGTGGTTGTTTGCTCAGGTACTGATATACATTTTAGTATTGATGGCTCAACGTGGATACAAATTAATAAAGACAGTGTGGCTAATGGTGGTGATGACTATACCACTTTTACAGGTCGCAGTGCCTTAACACGTACAGGTCAAGGTCAATGCTCGTTTGCACTTTTTGAAGGTGCAACATTTGATTATGGCGAGTTGATCATTGCAGACGGTGCTAACAAGCTTTATTCGTTCCGCATGGAAGGCTCTGGCGCACTAACAACTCGTACATTCTTTGCGCTTGAAATTACAGTAGATGGTACTAATGGCGTTAAGTACATAGCCAACCACGACCATCACCTTATTGCAGCAGGCGTAGAAAATAATTTAAATACAGTTTACTACAGTGTTTACAATGACCCTGATAACTTTACAGGTACTGGTGCTGGCTCAGTAGTTATATCAGATCAGATTCAAGGCATTCGTGGATTTCGTACTGATTTGATTGTGTTTGCTAAGAACAGTATTCATAAACTTATAAACATTAATGATGCTGCAAATATACGCATTGACCCTATTACAGAAAACGTAGGATGTTTATCAGGGTATAGCATTCAAGAAATTGGCGGTGACCTTTTGTTCTTGAGTCCTGACGGTATTCGTACTATTGCTGGTACAGCCCGTATTGGTGACGTTGAGTTGAGTTCAGTATCTCGACAGATTCAAAGTGTTATCGGAGACATAGCAGACTCAATCAACACGTTTACTATTGATAGCTGTGTATTGCGTTCTAAGTCTCAGTATCGTTTATTTTATACGGATAAAGCTTTAGGTTCAAATGTTTCTAAAGGAATTATTGGTACGTTTACTGCTAATGGCTTTGAATGGGCTGAAACGCTTGGCATTCAAGCTATGGGACTCACAACAGGATTTGATAACAACGGGGTTGAAAAAGCTTTTCATGGTGATAAAGATGGATATATTTACAATCATGATGCAGGCAATGCTTTTAATCCCGCTGGCGTTGCTTCAAACATAGAAGCTATTTATCAAACACCAAACTTTGACTTTGGTGATATTGGTACACGTAAAACAGTTAAATACGCACGGTTGTCTCTTAGCCCAGAAGGTGAGATTCAGCCAACACTTCGTATGCGTTTTGACTACGAAGACACAGATATTCCACAGCCTCCAGATTATGTTCTGGACTCTGTGCCGCTTCCTGCGATCTTTGGTAGTGCTATTTTTGGTACAGCAACCTTTGGCGCTAGTAACGACCCAATGGTTCGACAGCCCGTAGAAGGCAGCGGAAACACAGTAAGTTTTAGAATTACAAGTACAGATACTAAAGCGCCATATGCAGTCAATGGCCTTTACATAGATTATATGCCATCAGGTAGGAGATAAACATGGCCCAGAATTACACTCGACAAAGTACGTTAAGTGATGGCGATACTATTACGGCCTCATTGTTTAATGATGAGTATAACCAGTTAGTTAATGCCTTTACGTATTCAAGCACTTCAGCATCTTCTACTGGTCACCGTCACGACGGCTCTTCTGGTCAAGGTGGTAACATCTTTAAGATTGGCGATTTAGATTTTCTTAACAAGATTGAAGTAGACAGCACCAATAATCGTTGGGGTTTTTATGTAGAGGTTTCTAGTGCAGCAGTCGAGCAGATTCGTATTCAAGATGGCGCTATTGTTCCTGTTACTACTAATGATATTGATCTGGGTACTGCCTCACTCCAGTTTAAAGACCTTTATATTGATGGGACTGCTAATGTTGATAGTCTTACACTAACTTCTGGCGCAACAGTCACAACCATTCTTGATGAAGATGATTTGTCTTCAGATAGTGCTACAGCACTCGTAACTCAACAGTCCGTAAAAGCGTACGTTGACTCACAAGTCACTGCACAAGACCTAGACTTCCAAGCAGACTCTGGTGGTGCGCTAAGTATCGACCTAGACAGCGAGACACTGACCTTTACGGGTGGCACTGGTATTGATACGTCTGGTTCAGATAATGCTGTTACCTTTGCTATTGACTCTACCGTTGCCACACTGACTGGCACTCAGACGCTAACTAATAAGACTCTGACTTCTCCTGACGTAAACACTCCTGACATTGACGGTGGTACTATTGACGGTACTGTCATTGGTGGTACTACTCCTGCCGCTGTTTCTGCTACTACTGTTTCTGCTACAGGTAACATTACTGTAGGCGGTACTGTAGATGGCCGTGATGTTGCTACTGACGGTACAAAGCTAGACGGTATTGAGTCTGGTGCTACTGCTGACCAAACAGCCGCAGAGATTCGCACACTGGTTGAGTCTGCTACTGACTCTAACGTTTTTACTGATGCAGACCATACGAAACTTGATGGCATTGAAGCAAACGCTACAGGCGACCAAACTAATGCTGAAATTAGAGCCGCAGTAGAAGCCGCTACAGACTCCAATGTATTCACTGATGCAGATCACAGTAAGCTAGACGGTATCGAAGCCTTAGCAGACGTAACGGACACGACTAATGTCACTGCCGCTGGTGCTGTCATGGACAGTGAGTTGACCAATGAGACTGCTGTTAAGTCTTTGGATCAAGGCGTTGCTACTACTGATAGTCCTACCTTTGCAGGCGTTACTGTCAATGGAACCGTAGAGTTTGACGGTCTGTCTGGCACAGGTGCTGTTAGCGTTACAGACATCCTTGACCAAGATGATATGTCTAGCAACAGTGCTACAGCATTGGCTACTCAACAGTCGATCAAGGCGTATGTCGATTCTCAGGTTGCTACAGCAGACACACTGGCTGAAGTCCTTGCTAACGGTAACACCACTGGCGGTACAGACGTTGCCTTCGGTGACAACGACAAGGCTATCTTCGGTGCGGGTAGCGACTTAGAAATCTACCACGATGGGTCAGCAAGCTATATCGTAGATAACGGTACAGGCAATTTACGCTTGCAGGGTGTTGTGCAAGTTGCAGACGATCCATCATCCAACGATGGACGCATTTTATTTGGTGATGACGGTAACGCCAAAGGCATTATTCATTACGACTATAGTTTAGGCGATTTTCTATTTGAAAACACTTGGGCTAATTCTGCTGGAGAATTTAAGTTTACAGCCAATAGTGTAAATGCCCTTACCGTTTCTGACGCAGGCATCGACGTAACGGGTACTGTGACTGCTGATAGTTACGACATTGGTACTTTAGGTACTTTAGGTAGTGTAGCTACAGACAGGTTGTTTATTGCTACTGCGGATGGTCTTGGACTACAGTTTGATTTTGATAACAGCAGAATTGTACCTGTTGGCGCTGACGGTTCTACTTACAATAACAATGTAAGTCTAGGTTCTTCGGGCTTAGAATTCAAAAATCTTTTGCTATCTGGTAATGCTACTGTCGGCGGTACTGTGACGGCTGATGGTTTGACTGTTGATGCAAGCACATCAGAAATGATCACGCTTAATCACAGCACTCCGTCGAATTTGACAGCAATTGGGCAAGACTCTTCTGGTGATTTCCGTATACGTAGTGACAGCGTCAACAGACTAAAGTCGTATGCTAACGGTGACTTTGAACTTTACGAAGACACTGGCACGACTGCGAAGTTCGAGTGGGACAGTAGTGAAGAATCCTTAACTATTGGCGGCGGTAGTACAACTCAACAAACGTTACGAGTTACAGGCGCACACGCATCAGCACTTTCTACAGGCTTTGATAATCAGGTCGTTAAAGTAGTAAACACGTCTGCCTCTAAGCTGGCAGGTATAGATTTTGTTGCCGCTAATACCAACGGCGATGCTGGCACTATTGCAAGACTAGGCGGATTTAACACTTCAAGCTCTAGTTATCTTGGTGAGATAACACTGTCTACTAGAGACGGCACTGGCATGGTTGAGCGTGTCCGTGTTGATGCAAGCGGGAATGTCGGTATTGGTACAGATTCTGTTATTTCTGGAGCCAGATTAGATGTAAGAGGGGCTAATGCTAATAACCTATCTAGCTTAGACGCGCAAGTTTTAACTGTCCAAGACACAACTTCTTATGCGGCTAATGTTGGTGGTGGCATTGCTTTTGGCTACAAGTTTAACTCGTCAGGAGCGTCTATCCAGCGCGGCGCTGTCATTAAAGCCGTAAAAGAAAATGGTACTGACGGTGACTATAGCACCTCAATGGCGTTTGCTACTGTTGCCAACGGTGGTCAAACAACCGAAAAGATGCGCATCGACTCTAGCGGGAATGTTGGTATCGGCACTAGCAGTCCTGCATATACGTTGCACACAAAGTCAAGTTCAGGTGGTGTAGCTTTAATAGAAAGTACAGCCTCAAACAGCGACTTATATCTTAAAGATAGTGGAACAACGTATAACTATTCCAACGGCATAGGGTCTGTTGGAGATGCTTTGCGTTTTAGGTCTGGTGATGGCACAGAAGCCATGCGTATCGACTCAAGCGGCAACTTGTTGGTTGGGAAGTCAGTAACAACCTTTAACACAACAGGAATGCAAATTGACGGCTCTAACGGCAATTTCTCAATCACTGCCTCTGGAGCAACTACAGCATTTTTTAATCGCACATCTACTGATGGTGCTATCGCTGAATTCTACAAAGACGGCACAGCAGTCGGTAGTATTGGTACTGCTAATGGCAATGCTTTTATTTTGAGTAACGATGTTGGCTTAACGTTTGCTGGTGGTAACGACGCAATTTTTCCAACAACATCAGCTGGAGCTTACAGAGATGCCGCTATTGATTTAGGCGGTTCGGGTCAACGCTTCAAAGACCTTTACCTGTCAGGCAATGCGTATGCAAACACTTACCGCCATGATGGTGATTCAGATACATACTTGAATTTCCCAGCGGCAAATCAATTATCTTTAGTTGGTGGTGGTGCAACAATAGTAAAAGCGTATCAAATAGCAGGTGCTTATGGTGTTTTAGAAGCTCATGGAAGCGGCTCTGCTACTTACCCAAACTACACTTTTAATGGCGATAGTAATACAGGAATGTATCGGGCAACTACTGATACATTAGCTTTCACTACAGGCGGCTCAGAACGCATGCGCCTAGATGCTTCTGGCAACTTGTTGGTTGGGAAGACTTCTACCAATATAGCTGTTGCTGGGTGTCGCTTGGGTAGTTTTGGAGCAATTTTAACTCGAGGTGATGGCGCTGAACCTTTGCGTGTAAACCGAACTGGCTCTGATGGTGACGTTATAAAAATAGACAAAGACGGCACAACAGTCGGTAGTATCCAATCTAGAGCAGGCGTTGTTTCTACCATAATTCTAGACCCTCGTTCTGGGCAAGGCGCAGGTTTAACAGGGGCTGGAGCAGGCGGAGATACACTACGTCACATAACCCCTACTAATGAGTCTGGCACTGAAGTTGACGGTAAAGTTTCTCTAGGTAATTCAAGCAATGGCTTCAAAGACCTTTACCTGTCAGGCGGTGCGTACCTAGGCGGCACAGGTTCAGCCAATCTGCTAGACGACTTCGAAGAAGGTGATCACACAACCAGTATCACTTGCTCAACCTCTGGAACAGTTACAGTAAATACTACGTTTGATAGTGTTTCTTATGTAAAAGTTGGGCGGCTAGTAACAGTAACTGGCCTTGTAATTGTTGGTACAGTTTCCTCTCCAGTAGGTGCTTTTTCCATATCAATGCCTTTTGTTGCCGCAAGTTCTGGCGTTGCAAAAAGAGGCTCAGATTCAGCCGCCGCAATAACAGTGCATAATGGTGTGTCAGCAAATTCAGCAGACTATGTATCAACCATAGGCGTAGGTTCAAGTTCACTTACTGTTTACTTAGGTGACGATCCTGATATTCAAACCGATAGCGCACAGCAATTGCAAACAGGCACACAAATTTCCTTCCATATATGCTATCCCACAAACTAATTATCTCAAGTGGATTCTTGAGACGGACTAAAGGAGAAAGACAATGGCATTAACTAAAAGCGTAACAGCAGACAAAATTGAAGTAGTCACAGGACAAGACGAGGACGGCAACGACGTAACCTCTGTTCAAGTACGGACTGCTACTAAGGTACTCGAAGACGGCGCTGTAATTTCACAGTCGTATCACCGTCATGTAATTCAATCAGGTGACGACTACTCATCTGAACCCGCTAACGTACAGGCTATTTGTGTAGCCGCATTTGGAGACTAAGACATGGCTACATGGACTATCGCAAACCTTGAGCGTAACGTGGCAGACGGCGGTGTAACCGTTGCACACTGGCGTGTTACTGAATCTGAAACTGTTGGTGACGACACATTTACTGCCTCTGCATACGGCACTGTAGGTTTTACACCTGACGCTGATGCTTCTGACTTTGTTGCTTACGACAGTCTGACAGAAGCTACTGTATTGGGCTGGGTACACGCAGAGGTAGATCAAGATGCTACTGAAGCGGCACTGACGGCTAACATTGCGGCTCAGAAGAACCCTGTGTCTGCTGATGGGATGCCTTGGTAATGGGCATGCTTATGGATATTGCGAACATCGCAACTTCAGTTATTGCAGTATGCTCATTGATTGCTGCTCTAACGCCCACACCGAAGGATGACGTGTGGATCGGGAAGGCGTACAAGTTCCTTGAGGTCTTGGCGCTTAATGTAGGTAAAGCTAAACAGTAAGGAGTAACGACGATGGGAAAAAATGAAAAGACCCCAATCACCGTGAACGATAAAGAGTACATTGTTGAGGATATGAACGATCAGCAAAAGCTACTCTTAAACCATGTAAATGACTTAGATCGCAAACTGGCGAGCGCTAGGTTTAACGTAGATCAACTCGCAGTTGGCCGTGATGCCTTCATCCAGCGTCTAGCAGAAGCGCTAGAGCAGGAAGTCGTTACAGATGCTGATTACGATGAGGTTGCTGATCAGGAGGATTAATGCCTCTCATTACTCTGGATATCCCACCGGGGATTGTACGGAACGGAACAGACCTGGAGTCGGCAGGCCGTTGGAGAGATGCAAGCCTAGTTAGATGGCGAAACAACTCTTTGCGACCTGTTGGCGGCTGGGATACCAGAAAGGCTGCGGCGGCGTCTCAACCGCCCCGTGGCGCTGTTACGTGGCTCGATAACTCAGGAGACATTCACTATGCCTTCGGCACAGCGGATAACCTATACACCGCGCTAGACTCAAACACCATTATTGATATCACCCCG
>Ga0213866_10000208_pt1 | contig 48931 bp, 70 predicted proteins | sample PICome_11_FD_160079 | JGI IMG/M metagenome (GOLD analysis project Ga0213866, IMG submission 160079) | Coastal seawater microbial communities near Pivers Island, North Carolina, United States - PICO284 | ecosystem: Environmental > Aquatic > Marine > Coastal | place: USA: North Carolina...
GTTTCTTGGATACTGGCTAGATTTTGTAATTATTCATGCAGTTATTGCTGGCCATACGCAAGATCTAGTACCCCTGATCACCAGAATCTAGAAATTTACTTAAACGCCATGGATAGTATAAAGACACAAGCTCGTGCAAATGGTTTTAGTGATTTCCACTTCAGTTTTTCTGGAGGTGAACCTACAGCCTATAAATACTTTAACAAGATAGTTGAGCATTATGCTAATGATAGTGAACCAGAGTATCAAAGCATACATATGACAACAAATCTAAGTCCGGGCGAAAAATGGTGGGCTAGGTTTATTGAAAATACTCAAAGTCTTGAACGTAGAAGTATAACCGCAAGTTATCACGCAGAATTTGCAAACGAACAAGAGTTTGGCGATAGATGCTTGCAACTAATAGACGGAGGTGTTTATGTTACGATTAATCAAGTTATGGTTCCAGAAATTTTCGAAGTTCTTTATGAGCGGCTGGAACGCTTTGCCACCAGAGGTATTAGCGTCACTCTCAAGCCCCAGTCCGATCCTACCGCCTCCCACGTGGTACATGGATATACAGAAGACCAGATCGCAACAATGCGAACCGGATTCCCACAAACATGGAAAGGCGAATCAATCCCACAAGTCCTACTCAAAGATGTTGAAGGAGTAGAGTACGAATTAGATCAAGCAGAACGATTTAATGCGTTTGGCTTTAATAAATTTAATGGTTGGGAATGTAACGCAGGGTATCAAAGTTGCGTTATACGTAGCAATGAAGTAAAGCGGGCATATAGTTGCCATGAAGAACCCTTAGGCACGCTTACAGACGGTTTTACGCTGTTTAAGACACCATCTAAGTGTGTTACTAACAGTTGTGTAAGTAGTGCAGATAGCAAAATACCCAAGAGGAAGATATGATGTTTGGTATACTAGGGTATGGGTTTGTTGGCAAAGCAACTAAATTAGGTTTAGATCTACCTGATGATACAATTATACATGACATTGATTTAGGTACAGATAGAAGTATATTAGATAGTGCTGAAACAGTGTTTGTATGTCTACCTACTGAAACAGACAGTGATATTGATGTTTTAATTAGTGAAGTACAACAGCTCAAAGCAGACACAGTTATAATACGTAGTACATTGCCACTCGGTACATGTAAAAGAATAAACAAATCATGTGTAATATACATGCCAGAGTTTTTACGTGAAAGGCATTGGAAAACAGACTGCCTTAATCGTCCTTTAGTTGTAGGATGTGATAGTAATATTCCAACATGGCTTAAATATGACGAGGACATAGTAGAATGTTCTACATTAGAAGCAGAGCTTGTAAAAATGTTTTCAAACAATCTTGCGGTAATGCGTATAGCGTTTGCAAATATATTCTACGATATAGCAAACAATGTTGATGCCGATTACAACAATGTAAAAGATATGTTTCTTGCTGTACAACCAAAACAATCATACTTAGACGTTCCAGGGTTTGACGGTAAACAAGGATTCGCTGGCAAGTGTTTGCCAAAGGACTTAGACTTTTTAATATCTACTATGAATAGTTTAGACATGAATACAAATATATTTGAGCAAGTAAAAGAACTTAACAAAGGTTGGCGTGATGTATAGGTTAGATCAAATAAGAGACATACATTTAGAAGTTACTTCGCGATGCCAAGCACGTTGTCCAATGTGTCCGAGGCGTATGCAAGGCGGTCCTATGATGCCGTTTGTAACACTAGACGATATAAATTTAGAAACATTTAAAGAATGGTTTCCGGTTAGTTTTATACAACAACTTGACAAAGTTAATATGTGTGGCAACTTAGGTGATCCTATTATTAACACTGAGACACTTGACATATACAAATACTTACGTGAAGTAAACCCTAATATTATTTTGCAAATGCACACAAACGGTAGTGCAAGGAATAGTGCATGGTGGCAAGAACTTGCTAGTGTTGGTGTAACTGTAGTATTTGGAATAGACGGTTTAGCGGATACACATTCTCGTTATAGAATAAACACAGACTTTCACACTATACTAGTAAATGCAAGAACATTTATAAAGGCAGGCGGCAATGCTAGATGGGATATGTTAGTGTTCCGTCATAATAAGCATCAAGTAGAAGATTGCAGACAACTTGCAAGTGAACTAGGTTTTAGTGATTTTAAATATAAGAATTCTAGTAGATTTAAAAATGGTCAATTTAATGTTTTAGACGATAATGGAAAAACAATTGATATTTTGTATCCAACAGAAACAAGTGAAAGTTTTATAAAAATAGTTGAAGAAGCAAAACAAGAAATAAACCCAACAATAACTTGTAAAGCACAAGAATCTAATTCTATATATGTTGGTGCCAACGGTAACATAGCACCTTGTTGTTGGCTAGACTTAGAATGGCTACCACCAGTTAGCGAAAGTAGAATTGATTACATGGATAAAATAGGAAATTTTCCTAATTTAAATAAACATACATTACAAGAAATATTTGACAGTAACTTTTTTAGTAGTATAGAAAGCACATGGTCAAACGGATGTTTAAAAGAATGCCAAAAACAATGTGGCAAGTTTGATAAACTAGGAGCTCAGTTTGAAAGTTGATATTGAAGACGTACTATTTTGGATGGACGCAATTCGTAACAGCGAAAATCGATATCGTACATTAGAAAGTTTTTGGAAAGGTCAAGTACACAGTAAACTTTGGTTAATAAAACAAATGCAAGAATATAAAGTTCAAGGTAGTATTGCTGTATATGGCGGCTGGAACGGTGTGCTTGCAAGTTTACTCTTTAATAGTGATATTGCAATACCCGAAATTGAAAGTATAGATATTGATCCTAGTTGCAAGCCTATTGCAGAAACTATTAACATGCGTTACCATATGGACGGAAGATTTTTTGCTACAACAGCAGATATGTGCGAGTACACTACAGATGCAGATGTTGCTATTAACACTAGTTGCGAGCATTTAACACAAGAGCAATATGATAAATGGTTAAGCAATATTCAGCCAGGTACTAAAGTAGTTCTACAAAGTAATAACTATGTTGACCTTGATGAACATGTAAGATGTGCAAAAAGTATGGAAGATTTTGTACAGCAATCAAAAGTATATGTTGCATATGTTGGAGAATTTAAAACACCGAAGTACACAAGATATATGATTATAGGACATAAATTTAATGGGTAAAACATTTTGCCCTTTGCCATGGATACATTTGGCAACTAGACCAAATGGTGATGTTAGAGTTTGTTGTACAGCAAACGCTAGTGGCGCAGGCAAGACTGACGACAAAGAAGTAGGACTTGTTAAACAAGATGGTATTAACATGAATCTACGTGATCACACTATCGAAGAAGTTTGGAATAGTGAGCAAATGCGTAATACTAGATTGCAAATGCTTAATGATGAAATCCCTTCAAGTTGCAGGAAATGTTTTGAAGAAGAAGCAAAAGGTATAAAAAGCAAAAGGAATTGGGAAACTGAAGTGTGGAATGAAAGGATTGATGTACAAGAAATTGTTGATCAAACACAAGAGGACGGCACGTTGCCTGTAAACATACCTTACTTTGATTTAAGATTAGGTAACTTATGTAATTTAAAATGCATTATGTGTAGTCCGCATGATAGTTCAAAGTGGGTCAAAGATTGGAAATTACAATATCCAAAATACGAACTTATAGATTTGAAACAAGACCAAGGCTGGGATCCTAGTTTTGATTATGTGTGGTATAAGAAAAGTAGTTTCTTAGACTCTGTAAAAAACCAAGCACATCATATAAAAGAATTATATTTTGCAGGTGGCGAGCCGTTACTCATACCAGAACATTATGCAATACTACAATTTATGATAGACGAAGGTTATGCAAAAGATTGTATACTTAGATACAATAGTAATGCTACAGACATATCGCAAAGGTTATTAGATATGTGGGAATATTTTAAAGAAGTAAAATTTAATTTTAGTATTGATAGCGTTGGCGAAAAGAATGATTACATAAGACATCCTAGTAAGTGGGATAGCATTGTAAGTAATATGCACTTACTTGATAACACTTCAGACCATATTACTGTCAATCTTGCTTGTGCTGTACAACTTCTCAACGTACATAGTTTAGCAGAACTTGCACAATGGAAGTTAGATCAAAACTTTAAAAAAATAAACCGTGCACCTTATGGTGGAGGCATTATAGGGTTACATTTAGTGTACTTACCATCGTACTTAAATGTGCGAGTACTACCTCAAGATTTAAAAGACCAAGCCGCAGATACGATAAGTAAGTTTGCTAATAGTATTAACACACACGAATTCATCAACAGTGCTTATGGCAAAATGCGTTGGTTAGGACTAGTTGATTACATGAATTCAGAAGATTGGTCACATAAACTTCCAGCGGCTGTACAATACTTAGAAATATGCGATAAAACAAGAGAATTAAACTTTAGAAATACGTTTAAAGAATTGAGAAATATATGACACCTGAAGAAATTGAAAGAGGATTACGTTGGCAAAGTTTAGTCAACTTAGGTAACCAAGTAAAACTAAAATGGCACATTGACCATCACCAAGTTGAGCAACAACTAGAACAGTTTAAGGACAACTGGTGTCCATACAATGCTAAGAAAGACACCCACAATAATCGTTGGGGACTACCAGTAACAAGTCATACTGGTGATGTAATGGACAATTATCATTTGAATAGTTTTGGTCATATGCAGAAATACCATGATGTAGAAATGAAGGAAGAAAATTTTAATACACCAACAGAAGTGTATAATAGTATTCCAGAAATTAAAAGATTGGTAGACGTGTTTGCACCTGATATCGGTCGTGTACATATTGTAAAAGTAGACCAAGGAGGCTTCTTCCCTCCACATAGAGATTTTCACGGTGTAAGTCCAGAATACTTTAGATTGCTAGTAGTGTTTGGACGTTGTAGTCCTGAAAATTATGTACAGATGATTGATGGTAAACCATTATATCCAGAACCTGGGTTTGTTTATTTTACAAACTTCCAACTAGATCATAGTGTGTTTAGTTTTAGTGATAACTTGTATTCGTTAATTTTAACCGTAAAATTAAATGAACGTACACAACAACTAGTTCTAGATAACACAATGGCAGAATGAAACTCTCTTACAAAGATCCTGCAAAGGCAGATTGGTTTTTAGTTAGTTGGACACTGTCTAACAAATGCAATTACCGATGTTCCTATTGTCCAAGTAGACTACATGATGGAAGTACAGGACATAAAAAGTGGGACACTGTTAAAAACTTTGTAGAAAACTTTAACGCTAATGGCAAACAAATTTGCTATAGGATTTCAGGCGGTGAACCTACCTACTGGAAATATTTTATTGACATGGCTAAACTTGTAAAACAACAAGGCCAGTATTTTAGTTTTCTAACTAATGCAAGCCAAAAAGTAGAATACTTCGCAGAGATAACAGAACATACTGACGGAATGATTATAAGTTATCATCCTGAGTTTGCTGATATTGATCATATAATAGAAGTTATAAAAGTAATGACTTGCCCTGTTGCTGTCAATCTTATGATGTTGCCTGATAATTTTGACGAGCTATTAGATATTGCAGAACGCTTGTTTAATTGTAGTGACAATGTAATGATATGGCCAAAAGTCATTTTAGACAAACAAGAAATTGAAGGCTATCCTACTAACGAAGTAAGTGCATATTCAATGTCGCAACAAAACATTATAACCAATTGGCCCTATACACGTAAACTAGATGACACAAAATTACACAGAGGCGACCTATTATTAGATGGTAAAGACATTAATGCAAATGACTTAATAGTTAACGAGCTTAACGCACACAAAGGTTGGAACTGTTGGGCAGGTTTAGATATGATTAGTATTGACATGTGGGGCGACATATACCGTGCTGAATGCCAGCAAGGTGGCAAGATAGGTAATTTAGAAAAATATAATTTACCTGATAAAACAATTACATGCGGTAAAGAAAAATGTTATTGTTTAAGTGATATCTATTTACGTAAAGAGTTGATTGCTGTTCAACAACTTTAATTCACTATCAAGTGTTAATACAAAGTGTTGACTATCAGCTTTTCTGTATGCCATACAACATATTAAATTATTCTTTATATGTGGTCTACCTAGCAGGTAATCTGTAAGATACAAAGTTTTAGCATTACCATTTTCGTCGACACTCATTATAGGACAACTAGGTGTACCTGATGGAAAAAATACTGCTTTGTTGTCTAGTGCTACACCACAACGATATCTATATTTGCCACCAAAGTTAAGACCAATATCAAAAGTTTTGCTTTCTTTTGTATCAGTGTCAAATATTATGCCCCAATTACTGTCTTGAGTATATTCGTCACCATACGGTAGTGCAATTATTTTATTATTAACTAATACGCCACTATTGTATTTTTTAGCAAAGTCATAAGGTAGTCTCATGTTATAATATGTTGCTTTGTTAGTAGTTGTATTAAATTCTACTATTTCGTTTATGCCAGGTGTTTCACCAAATGGCAAACTATACAGTATATTATCTTTGACTATTATATCACTAAACTTTCTAGTAATGTTATTGTTTATATCTAAATCAAAACTTTCAAATTCATTGCCATCAAAGCTCAGTAGTTTGTTATAGCCAGGTTCATCGCCTCTTGGCATACTCCAGTATTTTCCATTACAGTACACAGTTCCCATGTGTAACTTTTTGCCTTTGTAGGGTAGTTTATGTTCTGTAACCTTGCCGTTATTAATATACAATCCATAGTTAGTACCTTCATAACCCAAAGGAAAACTAAAAGCAGACTTACCGTTTGATGCAATGCTGTAAAATTGTCCTTTGCCTGCAAACGGTAATTTGTGATATATTACGTCATTGTCTTTTATTTGTACCACAACATTAAGTTCGTCGTATATACCGTATGGTATAAGCCATAAGTCGTTGCCTAATACAATAGGAGCATTAGTTTTGCTAGTAGCAGGAGGCAGATCTAATGTTATAGTGTCTTTATTTAAACGCCAAACATCTGCATACTCTTTACATTGTTCTGTAGCAAAGGGTGGACTTGTTAAAGTATTATTCCAGTCAAGAAGTAATAGGTGCTTTATACTTTCTTCTTTGTAAAAATCTTCAAATGCTTTATACATTGTTTAAATCAAAAGTCTTTATAACTTGTTCCTTGATTGTATCAAATACTAGTACAGTTTGAAAACTGTCACTTTCACCATATGGAAATGCATATATTATATCGTTAATAATTACACATTGATTATACTTTTCAATAGTAGTGTTGTCTGTAAAATATTCACTTACGTCTATAGTATAATGCTCTTCGGTGTTTGTATCGATAACTAATATTTCTGCTAAATCGCCTTGACTTTTCCAAGTATCCTCTGGCTCACAAACACATCCTCCTCTAGGAATATAGTATAGTTTTCCTTTACTGTTTTCAACTCCGGCAAAGTATTTTTTACTTTCTTTGCCAATTCCTAAATCTTTAACATACCATTCATCTGTTATACTGTTTATAACAAGCATTTCACTCCAGTCTTCGTCGTGTCCTGCTGGTGGAAAAAATATTTTACCATTTTTTGTTACAGTGTGTGAAAAGTATTTTCTGCTAGTACCTGTTTGTTTGGTGTGTATATATTCCCAACCTTGTTTTCTAATTGCAAGAAGATCAAAGTCTTTATGTTCGCAATATGGTGCTGCATACAATTTACCATTTGCTTTAGCAAGTGTTGTCCATTTTTTATTAGCATGTCTTTCATTTTTATAATCATATAGAATAGGCGACATATCTATTAATTTATATGATCGATCAAAGCAGTCGTATTCTATTCTTAAATTAAATGTATTTCCTAAGTTTTCTCCTCGAGGTAATCCGTAGATTACACCATTTAACATCTGTGTAGTATGCCATCTTTTTGTTTCGTCAGGCAATTCTAAGTGTATAGTAGTTACGTTATTAGTACGCATGTCAATATCTAATGCATAATTAAATGGTTCGTGTTCACCGTAAGGTAACGCTATAATGTGTCCACCATATATGTGACCTTGAATATATTTTCCTTGCCCTTTCTTTTTTAAATTTAAGTATTCTATACTATCATTGTCAGTATCTAAAACTAATATATTGCTTTCGTTATATGGTAGGAAATAAATTTTGTTTTTATGTACAATTCCTTTTTGCCACTTTTCGGTACTTGAATCAACTTCTAATGGTATCTTAGTAATTAAGTGATTATTTGGATTGTACTTAATCATATAGTCAACAGATTCAGTAAGGCCGTATGGCGCACAATAAATCATATTGTTATTTCCAACTATAGGATAACTAAAACTTTGAGGGGTCAAATTTATCTCCAAATGCACTACGTAAATCTTTTTGCATTTTTTCTATAACCATATGTTTAGGATATACATTACAATTATCCCAATCAATCATATACATGTCATCACCGTTAACAATTATATTACTTAATACCCAATCGCCATGCACATATGGTAAAGTTTGCTCAATATTTTCTAAACAAAAATTATATACTTTTTCTATAAATTCAGGTGTGTGTTCTAGTGTACTTGCAGGAACTCCTTCTATTTCTCTTGTGTCTAACCACATGCACTCGTTGTTGTGTCCGTGGTATACAACATAGTCAGGAACAATACTTTTAAGCATTTTTACATGTTCGTCTAGCCATATTGTATCTACAAAGTGCCATATTTTCCTATAGTAACCGTCACCTTTGTAAACACTTCTCTTTTTTTGTTTATTTGTTTTAATTAAGTCCATATGCTTTTGCTACCGGAGGCAGGTAATCCTTTATATACATTTTACGCCAACTATCTAACTTAGTAATGTTGTATTTAAATTCTTCTTGTTTTAGCAGGTTAGCAGGTTCATTCATCCATTTATCTACACCTTGAAATTGTGCTTTTAATTCGTCGGGTGCGTTTTTAACATGTAACCAATCAGGAGTCATAAGTAAATTTTCAAAGACGCTCCAGTTGCGTTTGTCTGCATATTCTTTTATGTCATCATAAAACCATGCATTCAAAATACTAACAGTAGGACTTATATCAACCTTACAAAAGTCCGCCCAACGTTTTGCATTTTCTTCTGCTTCCTTCCATTTAGTACCATGTCTAATATAGTTTATACGATCATCAGTAGCATCTAAACTAAAACTCATAATAACCATATTAAATTTTCTAAGTAATTTTTCTAATTTAGGATTCCAAATTGTACAGTTAGTATTAAAACGTATTATTGTTTCTGGGTCTAATCTTTCTAAAAATCTTGGCAAGTGTTTTACCATCATAGGTTCACCGCCGGTCATGTATACTTCATTAATTGGTAGATCAAGTAATTTATCAAATGCTTTGTCGTCAGCCCAATTAAAATGTGGAACATCTAACACTCCGTGTAGCGGTGTAACACCTGCTTTTTGCATAGCAACGGCTTCTTCTGCTATTGAACTAGAACTCATATGCCAGCAACTGATACATTTTAAATTACAACTATTGCCTAAACGTAAGTCTAAATGGCTAAGTCCTGGACCATATCTTCTTTCTTTTTGGCGTTGACTTTGTAGGCCGTGTTCTTCCATTTCTTTGCAACGTTTACAAGCATCAGGCCATTCATCTCTTGCCATTTGCTCTCTAATACCTTTATGGAAATCACTGTCATGCCATTCTTGTGGAGTATGTGTTTTGATATTGTATTCGTTCTCAGGTTCTAAGCTCATACAGCATAATCTATATGACCCATTAGTGCCGACATTGATTTGATTATCAAGATATTTGCATCTCACGACTAAACGCACTCCTTAAAAACTAGCATAAGTATATTTAACACTACAGGGTAAAGAAAAAAGTAAACATGAACGCTGAATTAGAGAAATATTTGTTAGAAAATGACAAGCAAATAGATATAACCTATCCGGAACAATTCGATCCTAAATGGGTTGTAATGGAAAGCGGCTGGCCGTGTTTTAAACTAAGTGCATTAGATAATCAACCTTGGAAAGAAATGCACAAAGAAGCCGAAGCACTTGCAGACAAGTTTCATTTGCATAGAGAAACTACATACGGAAAAGGTTGGAAAAGTCTAACACTACACGGACTAAATGAAGACACTCAAACATTGAATAGTTATGGCGACAGACAAGAATCAATTAAACAGTTAGATTGGACTTGGGTAGCAGATAAATGTCCAGTAACAAAAAAGTTTTTAACTGAGGTATGGCCAGCGGAGTTTTTAAATCGTGTAAGATTTATGTTACTTGAGCCGGGTGGATATATTCTTCCGCATCAAGATAGGTCAGATGAAGAAAAGCGTTTGAGTGTTTGTAATATTAGTTTGAACAATCCCGAAGGTTGTAAATTTGTGTTTAAAGACCACGGCAGAGTTCCATTTGATGATAACGGTAGTGCATACTTAATGGATATATCTAATGTACATGCTGTATATAATAACAGCGATAAGCCAAGAATACATATGATTATACACTACGAACTTGGTAGACGCATTAGAGATTTTTTCTATGTCTTAAGAGAAAGTTACTATACTAATAGAGGGTAAAATGAAAGACTGGAATAGTATTACTATTGATCGTTATTACGAAGATCTAAAAATTGATAATAGAGTAGGCATAGGCATACTTAATATTAATCGCGACATCAATAATACATGGCTACAAAAAAGATGTTTTGATATGACCTATTTTTATATTAATCGTATGATTAAAATGGGCATGTGTAGTTACGTAGGATTTCATAAAACTGTTGAAGAAATATTAGAACAAAGTCTTCAAAAAAATAAAGAGTTTGCAATGATTGCATGTCAGGGACTACTTTTATTTAGAGGACCTAGTTTAATAACTCAAAGTTTAAATTACTATGATAACAATAAAGACTTCTTTACAATAGGTCATATAATGGATAAAGAAGCACAAACAGGAATGCAAGGTTCATATCCTGGATTGCATAGACAATACCTATTTGTTAATTTACAAAAATGGGTAGAACTTGGCAAACCTAAGTTTGATGAAATGGGTGTATTTAGGGATAGAAAGCCCTTATTACAAAACTACAAACTTAGTGAAGACACAGTACATAGTCATTACACACCTAAGTGGATTGGTCCTGCAGACAACGCACAGGAAAAGCATGTTGAGATTACAGCAGACGGAAGTAACTGGATAGACATTGCTATACGAGCAGGAATAAAAATAGATAATTTAACAAATGATATGCGTGATTGTAAAGTATTTTTATATCCATATGAGAATACACAGCAACTTGCAAATGCATGGCTTAATAAAGATCAAGACGATGGGCTGAATCAAAGTCAAGCGGCATGGATACGTAAACTTGGCTATCAAGAATTTATAGAAAAGGATAGAGTATACGCATTTAACACAGAAACACTGTCAGGCGAGGGCGTAAGAACAGATGGTAAATTGATTGATCATTTGTTTAGTGCCGCAGCCGGCTTTAAGCCACTTGCTATATTAAACACAAACGGCTTCCATAAAGATACTACAGTAAATTATTTTGATTGGTGTGAAGCAAGTTTAAATTATAAAAAACACTTGCTAGAAACTTGGGATGGTTATGATTTAGACAAATGGTTATTAGAACATGATCTTAAATATAACTTCAGTAGCACCTATAGAGGAAATTATAAAAAGTTTTGGGAACAAGAAGTTAAAGAACATGGAGGTAGAGAAGCGTTTAAAGAGCTATGGGATAGATATAGACAACTAAAACATACCTTTAATGTAGTAGACTTAGTAACACAACCTAACCAATTATTTGAACTAATAAATACTGCACAAGGAACAAAAGTACTGTGGACTACAAATATTTGGTCAAGCGAAATGCTACAATGGAATGTAGAACCAGAACAACTTGAACAGTATTGGTTTAAATTTGAAGAAATGATTCCAGAAGACTTAGTGTTATATGGACATGACTATGTTGCAATGGATATGAGAGAAAGGTTAAGAAATGGAAAACGCACAACACACCCAAGATTCGAGAATAATTAAAAACTACGATCCTGTTACTCACGGCTTAACTTACGATTTCTTATATAACAATAACGATTGGGATATAATCGAACTTAATTATAATGTAGATGTTGAAAGTCTAAAAGCATGGTGGACTGACGTTAAAGAAAACTTTGATCACATGTTGTTTAACTTTAACAAGATGTCCGAAAAACTTAACTTAGAAAAAAGTAAAGAAATGGTAGAGCAAGGGTATTGCGGTTACTATTGCGGACCAATTGATGGTGTAACCCTAGCATGGCCTATAGAACGTTACGAAGCACTACCGCCTCCAGCACAATGTAATCCTGAAATGTATCCTGAAGTAGATTACGATAACTTTATTAACGATGCAAAAATTATGCCTAAATTACACTTTGGTTATTTTAAACAGTTAGTAGAAGATTTAGGATTAGATGCTTTTAGACAAGCAATCGTTACTAGACATCATCCAGGTATGTATATACGTCAACATATAGATAGTAAAGTACTTAAATTACATATTCCTATAGAAAGCAACAAAAACAGTTATTTCCATTTTGGTAAAAACAAAGAACGCTCTTATCATATGAAAGAAGGTAAAGCATATATTCTTAACACTGGGGATTGGCATGGAACTACTAACGATAGTGAAGACTATAGATCTCATATTATTACAAGAGTAACTGAAGACCATATCTTAAATGTAATAGGTATAACAAATGGATAAAGTTCTGCAACCTTCTCAAGTTGACTTGTCAGTTTTAGAAAGTTTAGAATGGGACATTATAATATTAGATAAAAAAATAGATGTTGAAAATTTACAACATTGGTATAATATTGTTACATCTAATTTAGACTACTTAAAATTTAATTTTCAAACATGCGCTGAGTACATAAAAGAATCTGTTAATAATAAATTTACTACTGATACAAATGATTATGAATGGGAACGTAACAAAACCTACGAAGCATTAATTAATTCGTGGACATTAACTTGGCCAGCTCACAGAGATGTACCACTTCCGCCTCCTTGGGCTGCTGACATAGACTTTTTTACAGAATTAAAAAGTTACTTTGATAATAACGGTAATGTTATAAAGGATTTTGATTATAAAGATAATATATATCTTAGTCAATATAATTTTGGAGAATGGAAATCTATAGTAGAAGAAATAGGCAACTATATTTACAATCCGCGTATTACACAACATATGCCTGAACACATACTTCATCCGCACACAGATGGATACTGTGCTAGACTACACATTCCTATGACATATGATAATAGCAAATTTTACTGGGGAGAAAAATGGAACAGAGAATATAATTTTGAACCAGGAAATGTTTACATTATAAATTCTAGAGTTACGCACTCTACTACAAACTTTAGTCCTACATCAAGGGCAAATGTAATTGCTGATATACATAATAATAAATTTATGGATTTAGTAAATTGGAAATGAAACGATATATAGAAGAACATCAAACAGTTGATTTAGGCTTTGACGTCAAACCTATATTTCGTGTTGATGTAAAAAAGTTACAGGACTGGTATAATGATCTACAAGAAAATTACAAAGATTGGAAATTTATTGTAGGAGAGAATCATCATGTGTGGCAATTTCCAATCAGTGATCCTACTGGAAAGACTGGACATATTATACCCGACGAAACTGGCTACTATACGTTATGCTGGAATAGTGACGAAGAAGGTCCTAAACCTTTTGAGCAAGGATGTGCAAAGCCAGAGTATAAAGACAATGATAACGATGAATTAAATCCTAGAAAATGTTTTACAGGATACGGATTAGACGTTGTTAAAAGTCTACCTTTTCGTAGTAAAAAATGGTTAGTGACTGAGCATGTAACTGGAACTAAATTAATTACACATCAAGATAGTCCTGATAAAATTAGAGTACATATTCCTATACACACTAACAAAGATAGTAATTGGATTATAAACGGTAAAGAATATCATATGGAACCAGGTTGGGCATATCTTGTAAACACAACACTTCCCCATAGTGTTGAAAACAAAGGTACAACAGACAGAGTACACCTTTATGGTAAAGTGTGGACCGAGGACGTAAAAGCATGGTTAATGTAAAAACATATGCAATGAAAGATATACAACCTATACCTAACAACGAATATCTTATTGGTATACACAGTAATGGTAATTGGATACATTCTGAGCCTGTTATGGCAGATGCAAATAATGTTTTAAATTTAAAATTTGAGGATGTTGAAAAAACAGGTTTAAAAGCAATCAAGTGGTACAATAACACACAACGTATAATACATGCTACAGCATGTAGCGATAAACAGGCAAAACAAATTATATATTTTGTACGCAAGATTCCTAAAAACGCAACACTACATGTATATTGTGCAAAAGGACAATCAAGAAGTGTTGCTGTTGCCAACTACGTTAAAAAGTATTATAATAACGAAACAATAGATGACAGTAGTCATAACAAACATGTTTATAGTCTATTAGAAAGGTATCATGATGTTTGATTTTGATATTAAAGAATTACCTAACTTTAAATTTTCGTTGCAAGAACTAAAAGACTATTATGCTAAAGTATCTCAGTATGACAATTTAAAGTGGCAACCAGATAGTACAAATACATTAGATCACAAAGTAAATGATGTATACAGTTGGGCTATACAAAGTAATTTAAAGGATGCTACAAAGCCTTGTCCACCGTATGACATAAAACATGATACTGAAGTATTAGGCACGTTTGATAATCCTACAGAGCTTGTATTTGGTTTTGGCAAGTATATTGTAGATGCAATACCCAATATTAGACAAACAGTTATAAGTGCCCATCCACCTAATACAGTTATACAACAGCATACAGATAATACCGAGTTTGTAAAAGTACATATACCTATACAAACGAATGATCAAAGTTATTTTGTATTTGGCGATTCAAAGTATAATTTACAAGAGGGTAAAGCATATCTTATTAATACCACTAACCAACATGGAACAATTAACCAAGGCGATACAGACAGAATACATTTAATATTTAAAATACCCATAGACAATGTAGATGAACTACTAAACACAGATTGGATATTAGATCCAGCCCAAATAAACTTTGATTGTAAAAAAATAGAAAATATAAAATTTAATTTTGAAGAACTTAAAGAATACTATAATGATCTTGTAGATAATTTTGACTACTTAAAATGGACAATGCCTGAAGTTCCAGGAACTAATCTTGAAGGATTATATGGTTACGCAATATTAACTAATTGCGAAAATATAGACGAGCGTCCTTTACCTCCGGGTATGCGTAAAGATAAAAAAGAATTTGATCCTATTATAAAACCTACTAAGATGCTCAAAGGGTTTGCTAAAAAACTATATGATCAAATTCCTTATATAGAAGAATTAGTAATTACTGGACATCCTCAAAATTCAGGAATACCCCCGCATGCAGATAAAGATGAACATGTAAGAGTACATATTCCGTTGTATGCTAATAACGATTCGCATTTTATTATTAACGAACACCCATATGTATTAGAACCTAATAATGTTTACATTGTAAATACAAAACGTATACACACTACAATTAACAAAGGTTCTACAGATAGAATCCATTTACATTTTAAAATTCCCATAGGAAAAATAAATATTTTTTTAAGGACACAAATAAACGTATGAATATAATTATTGTAGGCGGCGGAACAGCAGGTTGGATGACAGCCTCATACCTTTCTAAAAAGACTAACTGGGATATTACAGTTATCCAAAGCCAAGATATACCTATAATAGGTGTAGGTGAAAGTACACTGCCTAGTATGTATGACTTTATACATGATTGCGGATTAACTGAGCAAGACTTATTTGATAATTGCGATGCGGTTCGTAAGTATACAATTAAACATAAAAACTGGCACGGCGAAAGTTGGTTCCATCATTTTTGTTTTGATGAAACAGAACACGACGAACAAATGCGTTGGATGGAAAACTACGAGTTACCAGATAAAAAATGGCGTCATGCATATCATATAGATGCAAATAAATTTGGTATTATGTTGCGTGATAAAGTAGCATTGCCAAATGGTGTTAAATTAGAAACACGTACATTAGATAATATTGATGATTTACAAGCAGACTTGATTATTAATTGTACAGGATTTAACAAATTATTTCCTCAAAGAGAAATGGTTAGTACACGTCTTAAAAATAATTGTGCTGTAGTAGCACCTAGTTATGATAAAGAGCTGAAGTACTACACAGAAACAACTGCTATGAGTAACGGGTGGATGTGGAATATTTATTTACAAAATCGTATTGGTAATGGTTATGTGTTTAGTACAGAACATCAAACAGTTGACGATGCTAAACGCGAGTTTATCGAAACATGTCCTTATAATCTTGAACTAGATAAAATGCGAGTATTACACTGGGAAAGTAAATATTGCCCAACACCGTATCAAGATAACATACTAAACATAGGGCTGAGTGCTGGATTTATTGAGCCTTTAGAAGCACAAGCAATTTGGTTAATACAATATCAGATTGAAATGCTAGTTAAATTATATGGTAAACAAAAAGTTTATAATAGACAATATGTTAAGATTGTAAAACATATTGAAGATTTTCTTGCATTGCATTATGAAGCAACAAGTAAGAATACACCATACTGGCAAAATGAAGTAAAAGAAATTAAAATTAAAAAGAAACCGTTTACTATTTTTGACGAATATAGTTTTAGGTGTTTAGCGAACGGCTACGCTCTTCCATATAGTTATGAACATTAATACGCCATAAGTTTTGTGGAACATTGTAAAGTTCCATTTGTCTATCTAATTCCCATATCCCACGTTTTGCAAGTAATGGCATAATAGTATTATTCATACGTTGGCTTTTGCCACCGTCATCATTTATATTTGTGCTTATATACAAGTCTGCATTTATATCCTTTTCCATTGCCCAACCAATTTGTAAATCTAATAGATAACTTAATTGTATTCCTGTTTTGAATATATCTCTGCCTGTGCCTAACGTGTATCCTGGTAATTGTGCGCCTCTAAATAATAGTCTATAGGCATTAGGTGATACTTCAGGAAGTTCGTGTGCGCCGGCAATACTTATAATACGGTCTTGGTCAAATGCTGCACACCAAAATGGACACCAGTCCCATTTCATTTTTTCTAACGAAGTGTTGTTACTATAAGACTGAGAATTACAAAATATCTTAACAGCATCTCTGTCATTTTTAGATAATGTTCTAAACGTCAGTCTTCCAAGTTTTTCCATTTGCTTCTTTTCTTCTATGTGAGAATGTCATTGTTTTTGTGTCAAAGATATCACCTGTGGCTCTACCATTTATTATTGCTTCACCTAAATTAGATGTTGCTGTTACAGGATGAAACATTATGTGATCGTCTGTAGGTCGCTTATGCAAATCGAAACTAGGACTATCATAACCTATAAGAATAGGTGGTGGATACTCTGTCATACCGTACCAGTTTGCTACACACTGTACACCTCTATTTTTAAATGCATCTATAAAGTCTTGATCTATTTTATTACTACCTGTTACCATGTAACGTACACAACTCATATCTAAGTCTTTAAAGCCTTTTGTACTTTGTAAAAGCTCTAAATGACGCGGTATAAGCGCAATATAAGACGGTTGTAAGCGTTTAAATGCTTGTATGTACGTATATGGCGTAAAGTTGCTACAAACGTACTGTGCGCCGCTTAAAACGCTAGGATATGCTGTTATAGTCCAATGTGCAATAGTATTAGCAGGAAACACATCTAATACAACGTCATTGCTAGTTAGTTGTATTTCTTTAACACTACGTCTAGCACATTCATTAATGTATTCCCAGGTATGTGTTATTTGTTTAGGTTCATCTGTACTACCTGATGTGTAAAGTGTTATGCTCATAGTAGTCTATCCTTTAATACATCTGCTGTATGTTTATGTACACCTATACCTGGATGGCCTGATATAGTACCGTTTTGTTTACAAATATCTCTAGCAAATTTTTCATTGTTATCTTCAATACCTAATAGATCAATATCAATACGTATAATAGGCAAAGTAGTAGGAAAGTAACTAAACATTGTTAATGGTATGTTGTTAGTTTTACAAAATACTTCTAACATGTTCACGTATATTTCTGCTTCGTTTTGTAAGAAGTCAGTGCGTTCTAGTAATTCATAAGGTTCTACATAATTGCATTTAGGCCTATGACTGCCAGTAAATGTAAGAGCAAAATTATCTGTAAGAAATGTATATCCGTGTGCCGGCGGAAATTCAAAACATGCACTTTTTGGAGCACCATGTAAGTTTACATAATTAAAAAATGATATAACTTGTAGTTTAGTGCTGTATGTAGGACCAGCATAACTTAGCATAGGTGTGTCTAGTTCTTTAGACAATATATCAGTGTACCTATCTTTCTCGTCTACACCAATACCTAAAGTATAACTTGTGCCACTAAAATAAATTAAGTCTTTAGTTAAATCCACTTCATTAGACATACGTAATCCTAAACTGTTAAAGTTGTAATTAATCTCTTTGTTATTGTATATCCAACTATTATCTTGATACTTTTTGTTACGCTCGTGTAGTCTTTCGTTATCAGGTCCGTAGTAATTAGAACTTGTATTAGGAATCATGCTGTCGTGTTGATACGGCCAGTCAGTCTTTTTGTAAGGAATACAAGTATTCAATCTTGTTTTAATATTAGTCATTGTATGTAATATGAGTTTTGCTTTTTAACAATCTATCTACAGCATCATTTGATGGATCAGAGTGTAACAATATCCATTCATCATCGCCGTGGTTTACAGGAGCATGTACATTGCTAACATTAACTAGATAAACTTCACCGGGCTTAGGATTATAACTTGCACGTTCGTATTGCCAAGTGTCAGCAGGTGTTTCCCCTAACTGTGAAAAGAAATGCCATGATGAATCTTTGTTAGTTTCTAAATTAACATGTAACCTAATCATATGCTCTGACATATCTTCACCGTCGTGATCTCGATGAGGACCTATACCTGCTTCAGTGCCGCAATTCATAGCTCTACCCCAGGTCCATGCATCTTGTCCTAGTGTTTCAACCATATTTTTGTATGCACCAAAATAGTATTGATCTAAATGATTGTTCATTCCATTTTCCCAATTAGAAACTTCTAATTCAGGAAACTTTTCTCTATCACAAAACATTGGTCCTGGTATAGGATCTGTTCTTTGTACTGGCCATTGTAAAGTCCAATAACCAGCATCTCCTACACAGATGCCGTTCATTCTAGGGTTTTCTAAGAAATGTGATTGGAATAAATCTTTCATAGAAAACAAAAATAAACTTTCGGGAGAAGTAGTTTTTACAGTTTCAAACCATTCTAGCAAAGGCTTAGGATCTACAGTAACATTTAACTTTACCATATCCCAGTCTAAGTTTCTTAAGTCTTCTCTAGTATAATTTTGTGGATCTGTAATTATTTTGGTCATAAAAAAACTCCTTCTGTAGTATTTAACCTACGTTTAGGAGTTTTTAAAGTATTGTGATTAGTTTAAGTCTACCCAAGCACTGCCTGTATAGCCTTGGAATTTAGTGTTTGTAGTATTAAAAATTATCATTCCTGCTGCTGGTGCTGTAACAGCTGCATCACGTGCTGCATCGTCTGCATATACACCTGGTTGTAATACTGGAGATTGGAATACACCAACATTATCTAATGTTGCTTTTTTAGCATCTGCTACGTCTGGTCCATTAAGAACAGCAAATACTAATTTACCAAGTGCTAATGTACTTACACCATCACTTGCTTGAGCAAGCTCTGCTCTAATGTTACACGGAGCAAGCGGAACTTCATTTCCGCCTGGAATTGTTACTAAGCCACCAAAGTCAAGTCTTCCTAAGTTATCACCAGTTTGTAATACTGTTTGATTTTCGTATGTTCCGTTGTGGTTATAAAATCCTAAGTTTGCACCAGATCCTTCAGTTGTACCATTTTTACTAGCAACAGTTAAACCTGCAACGTTTGCATTAGATACTACTGTAATACCTGTTTGTGATGTTAAATCATCATCTCTTGTATCAAACGTAGCATTTTGTGTAGTGTCAATAGCACCTTTGAATTTACCATCAGTACCATCAATAACTAGTGTAGAGTCATCTGCATATACACTACCTGATACATCACCTGAAATGTTAATGTCATAAGTAGCACCTGTAACTAGTCCGCCTGACTGATCGTTTGCTGGAACAAATGATGCACCGTCCCATTTTAGTACTTGACCTACAACAGGAGCATTAGATGCTAAGTCTACATCCTGTAATGAGTTAATTGATTTGTTTGATAGTACAGTAGGGTCACCAGGTTCAAATTCATTATTACCAGCATTCCATACAAGACTTTGTCCGCCTGCAGGAGGTGTAGATGTAATATCTACATCGTTTAAATTGTCAATACTTAGCGAGGAGTTAGCAACGTCAACAGCAACACCGCCTGTTGTAGTGCCATCGCCTACAAAAAGTTTTTTAGTATCTGTTGTGTATATTAATTCGCCTTCGGCTGGCACCGGCAAAGAAACACCGTCTAGTGTCAATCTTTGTGCATCTGTGCCTCTTCTTAATCGCAATGCCATTTGTAATAACTCCTAATATTTTAGTTCTTATATATATTTATCATAAAAGAGCTATTTTCTTTTCTTCATAAATATCTTTGTTCGCTTAGTAATATCCTTCTTTACACGCTCTATATCCACTACAAAGTTAACACTTTGCAATACATCTTCATATTCTTGCATGAGGTCTTCCATGCTTTGTTCGAACGCTTCGGAGTTTCCAGCCTTCGACATTTTTGGATCATTTTCTATAACCCATATTTTGCCGTCGGTAAATGTAACTTCAACGGCCTTAATGTATTCAGTAGGAACAACTTTTATGTCGATATTACCGAGTACTTCAGGCCATTTGTCAATAACTTGTTTGCTGAGCTTATTCTTTTTCTTAGGCACTTTGAGCGGACTTCTTACTACTTTTCTTAGTAGGTACTAATTCTTCCGCCTGTTCTCTTAAACGCTTTGCTTCTTTAAATAAAGAATCTGCTTGAGAACGGTATTGTGCTGCTAAGTCTTCATCGCTTAATACATCGTTAGATGATGGAGCAACTGGTGCTTCTGCAATCACAGGTTGAGTTTCTTTAGACGCTTCAGCATTATTACTTGACTGAGGCTGTAGAGCTAAATCTTCTACTGTAACACCTTTTTGTGTTGCAATAGCATCATTTAGTTCTGACAATACAACAGTGTTTTGCATGTCTGGAGTCATTTCAATTGTATTAGTTGGCATCTTTGTGAACTTACCAGTACCGGCAAATGCTCTAAGCATATTTCTACCATCTGGCAATACAGCTCTGTCCATTGCTTCTGCAAGTTCATATGCTGTCTGTCCTGCATTAGATTCAACTAATTGCATCAATGAATCGTGTGCGTCTGATTCAAGACTGTCAGTGAATACAACTAAGCACTGATCTGCTTCTTTAGGTACAACTCTGTACGCTACAACGCAACGTCTCTTTGGATTTATTTGTCTTCCAATGTGTTTCATATTATTCTCCTGTTGGAGCCTCTGTTGGAGCCTCTTGTGCTTCCGCTTGTGCTTCTTGTTGTGCTTGTACAGCGTTCAAGAAAGCTTCTAGTTTACTATACACCGTGCCAACAGTAGTCATTTCGTTAGGCTTAAAAGCGCCACGACTTGATGCAACATCAATAATTGACTTCATTGCTGTTAGATCTTGTACAGTAAGATCTGGAGCAGGTGCTGTTTCAGTAGCAGGTTTTTGTGCTTCTGTTTTGTTTTCGTCGCTCATAATTTATAATCTCCTATATTAATATATATGCGTACTTTATTTATTTGTACTTCAAATGTGGACATGCCAACATGAAATAACTTGCTTCTTTTGGATCTTCAAAACCCACTTTAATATTACTTTGTCCAAAGCCACGACTCTTTTCTCGTGCAACATAGTATCTATTCTTTAAGTTTTCGAATATCCATTTTTCAATACTACTTTCCATGTTGTAGGAAATAGGTACGCTAACAACTTCAAAATGCCTAGGCAAATATTGAGTGCTGCGTACCTTAAAGTAGTTTAAAGGGTTAGGCTGTTTGAGCTTCATAATGAGCTGTAACTCCAAATGGGGCTAATAGTTCTTTATTATGATTACTGTGAATAATAAACACTGTATCACAGTAGTCAGGATCTCCCCAGCTATCCCAAGCATAACCGTCAGTAAACATTAAAAACTTTTTAGGTGTAATACCATTGTCTTTCATGTAGGTCCAGTTACACATAAAGTCAGTACCGCCACCGCCTAAAATTTCATATGTCATCAAATCTTGGCCTTCTGCGGCAGTAAAGTCTTCTTCGTTATATACACTAGTATCAAAACACCACAATTTAATTGCATAGTCTTTGTACTCGTCCATAATACCTTTTACTTCACCTAAAAAGTCTTCAGCTTGCTTATTACCAATTGAACCACTCATATCGATTGCAATGCATAAGTCGATAGTATCTTGGAAGTTCATTCCAGGCAGTATAGCACCAGTGTGCCAACCTTTACGTGAAGGACGACTAAATGTATAGTCGCTTTTAATTGTTGATTGAATTTGCTGACGAAGCAGGTCACGCCAATTGATCTTAGGCTCAGTAAGCTCTTTGATCATACGCTCGACACCTTTAGGAACATTACCAGCACCTGCACTCTGTGCGGCTGTTACCATGTTCTCTTTTATTTCGTCACGTATCTTTTTAAGTTCTTCTTTGGTATAAGTAGGCTTTTTACCTTCTTTACCTTCAGTGTCGTCTTTGCCATCCTTACCGGAAGAACTACCTTCGTTACCGTCACCGTCGGTCCAATCAATATGTTCGTCTAGCAATTCACCTAATGCGTTAAGTTGTTCTTCGTCATACTTTTCAAATAAGTCGTCATAGACTTCTTCTGAAGTCCAATCTTCATATTTAAAGTCTTGATAACAGTCTACAATCTTAGGCTTAGTACCAATGCTGTCTCTTACAAGAATGTTGTTTACAATGTAGTCTTGTGCAATGTTAGACAGCATAGCATCTAAGTTGCGGTCTTGCCAAGTTCTACGTTCTAAGTGATCAAATACACAGTGTAAAATTTCGTGTGCAATAACAAACTCAATTTCTTTATTGTCCATTGCATTAAAGAACTGAGTGTTAAAAAATAAGTTTCTGCCATCTACGGCTGCTGTAGGACACCAGTCGTCTGCGGCTTGAATTTTAAGGCGTGTTGCCATATTACCAAAGAAAGGATGCTTAAGAAGAAGTCCTACTCGTGCAACAATAATGCGATCAAGTACTTCTTCACGCATTACTTTAAGTTCGGATTCAGTAATATCTGGATTAGGTGCCCAGTTCTTTTTACCTTCTACGCTCATGTGCTATGTCCTTTCTAAGTTTATATGTATATTATACAAGTATTTACTAAGTTTGTCAACCATAAAAGGTGAAAGGGCGAGTATTATCCCGCCCTTTCTATTCTTATGAACCCTGTGCAGCCTTAATATACTTACCATAACGTTCATGGAATTCATCAAAGCATTCAACAGCGTCCGGATCAATGGGCAATGAGTACTGAGTAAGTGCGAGCTTAATGCCCATTACAACTAATTCAGTATCAAAGTTATCCATCGAAAATCGCAGGAAGTTATTAACTTTGTTATCAAAGTCTTTGTCGTTTTTGTTATCAGCTTCTTGCAGCTCATAACACAATGACACAGTGAGGGAATACATAGCACTGATTTCTTTACTGGCCATCTCCTTGACTTTTCCTGCTAAGATATCACTTGGATTAGGCATCTGAGACGCAACTTTACGGTGCGCCATAAACTTGACAGCCAAACCTTCTCCAACTGATCCACTAACTAAGTCTGTAGTAGTGGTTTCATCAAGATCGTCTTCGAGTAATTCACTCACAAACGACCATGAACGAGGTGTTGCAAAAGATCGGCTTGCACTTTTTGGATCGAAGTCATACAAGTCTTTCTTTGCAAATGTTAAGTAACCAACAACGTCTTTGTGTTGATTGTTAGTAACAGCCCACTGGAACCAGTCATCAAATGATACAGCAAGTTCTAAGTGGATAAAACGGTTTGCTAACGGTGCAGGCATTCTGTAAGTAACACCTTTGTCAGCTTCACGGTTACCAGCCGCAACAATTACCACATTGTCTGGCAATTTGTATTGACCAACTCTACGATTAAGAATCAGCTGATATGCAGCCGCTTGTACAGCAGGCGCCGCTGAGTTCATTTCGTCTAAGAATAAAACGACATAGTCGTATTGTGATGCAAACTCTTCAGTAGGAAGTTCTGCAGGTGCGCCCCACACCATTGTACCTGAATTGCTATCAAAGTACGGAATACCTTTAATGTCTGTAGGTTCCCAAAGTGACAAACGAATGTCAATCAAATGTGAATTACCAAGGTCATTAGTAATTTGTCCTACAATTTCGGACTTACCAATACCTGGGGGACCCCAAAGAAAGATAGGACGATTTTTACGAATAGCATGATTAATGCTTGATTTTGCGCCGTTCGGCGAAACTGTTCTTGTGATTACGTTTTCCATATTGTATTACCTCTTAGTTATCAGTGCAAATTTCTAACTTATGTATATATAATACTATCAATAGGGAGTAAAGTCAACCTTTTTCTGCAATTTTTTTTAATTATTTTCGTCTTTATTTTGGCGGGAAAGTGCTTTAGCAAGTCCGTACTTGCGAAGATCTCCAGAGAAAAGAGACAGTTCGACCGCTTTCTTTTGGTGTGTTACTTGTATAGATCTTGGTCCTATGTAGTACGGACAGTCAATAAACTTGTCTAAAAATATAATAACTTGTGTAGTCATGGGCATATCGTGCGGATAAGGAACATCATATGTTGCTACTTCTGCTAGTGTAAGTGCTTCTAACCCTGCGTCTGTAAGTCTAAGGCCGCCAGCGTCCTTACTACGTGTATTATGCCACCACAAAGGCATATGCTCCTTAACAGATAAGTCGTTAAAACTTTTACCTAGTTCTTTTAGGAACAACTTTGTGTAGGTTTCTTTCCAGTTCATTCGGTTACAATTTCGCCATCTGACAATCTGTATACTCTGAAGTCTTCACAAGAAAATAGTTCGTTTAATTTTTGTGCTAAATTGTGTGCATGTCCTGGATTAGAAAAACTTGTCTTCTTATATTTTGGTCCAGGATAATTTGTTAAAGCATTTGAACTTTTTAAATTGAATGGTTTTTCTTTATAGAATACAGCCCAGATCGCGTCAGCGTCTAGTACTTGCTCACATCTATAATTTTTTTTGTTTACATGTTCTAATAGAACATTTGGTTTGGGTCTGCTCATATATACGTACCTTAATTAACTACGTATATATTTATCTCTTTTTTGAGTTAACTGCTAGTTTATTTCCAGTCAGAACCACCGTCTAATTGCACCTCTACGGGCTCATTGTCTAGATTCTGTACATGCTCTTTAATAAACAGTTCCATGTCTCCGTTGAGTCGAGACATAACTTCGCCTAAAGTAAATGCTAATCTTTTGGCATTATCAATGTCAATTCTTACTTCTTTGGCTCTGCTTGCGTCAGCACTCTTAACAGTTTGAATAAACTGTTGTACTGGAAAAGTGTTTATAGGATCAAGTTTTTTGGTTTGCATTTGACAGTTCCTGACGCATAGTAATATCGTTTTTAAAAGGACCTTTATAATCGTAACGTTCTAATGTAATTAGTTTAGGGCAAAAACTTTTTACCCAACCTTTATCAAAGTGAATGATATAGAATCCTGCACAATACAAGCTCTTACTTTTAATACTTTTTGTAAACAAAGCAAACTTACGATGTACATCGTAAATTACATTGTAGGGCGTTGTGCTAGTTGGATACCCATAAATTTCTTTTTCAGTTTCAATCTTTGTTGTTTCGTCCTTATCAAAAACTGTAAGACCAAGTTCATTTTTTAATTGTTTTTTGTTTTCAAAAAAAGCAACACCGTTGTTTGCTGAAAACATAAACCGTTCGTCATTAAAACTTAAGGTGCCTAATTTTTCACCTTCTTCCTCAACAATCCAAAATTTGTCTTTTAATATTACTTTTGCTTTTATACTCATTGTTGATACCTCGCTTGCAACGGTTCAGCATAGTATTGTGCTTGATCTGCAATACGTTGCATATCCCACTTAGCACAAAATTTCATAAGACGCATACCTACTTGCTGTACTTCTTTAGTAACAGCATTCTCTGCAATAGTAGCCTCAATAATTTCTTTAATTTCTTCAGGTTGTGCTGTTAAATCACATAGTGTAACATTACGTGTATAGTCATCTAATACACGATGCTCTACGCCTTCATGATCAGTCCAACGCTGTAACATCATATTATTCCAATTATAACCTTTGCTATCTTTGTCTGCAAACGCTTCAATAAGTCCTACTTTGTTCTTAGTGCCTTTCTTACGCACACCTGGATATGCACTAAACACATTGTCACTAGTGTCACCACGCATGCACTTTTCAAACAACATAAATGCCGGATCAGGAGCAGGTCTAGGCTCTTTAGTTTTCTTATCAATCACAGGCTTACCTTTGTCGTCAAAGTATCCTTCGTGTGTTATTGTAATGTTTTGAATACCACTATATTGTTTTACATTCGGAGAAATTAGTTGTGCAAAGTCACCATCAGTTGAAATAATAACATGGTTATCATTAGGGTGTGCTTGCACCCAACCTGCAATAAGATCATCTGCTTCAAGTTGCGGATGTCGCATAACAGTACAGTTTGTTTTGTCAGTGACAAAATTTTTAAACTCATCAAAGATTTCCCAAAACACTTTATCTTCTTCTGCTTGTGCAGGAGTCATTGCATCACGTGTTTCTTGCCTATTACGCTTGTATGGCTCGTAGTAATCTTTACGCCAACTACGTCCTTCTAAACAGAACACAACATGAGTACCGTCAAAGTCTTGCCATGCTTTCTTAATACTATTAAGTGTAATATGCATAGCCATACCAACCTTAGTGTCAAGGTCTCCACGTACTACGTGCCTTGCTCTAAAGAAAGTATTTGCTGTGTCTACTAATACGTAAGTTGCCATTTTGTTGCCTTTAGTAATTTAATATAACTACATTGTACACTCGTTTGCATACTATGTCAAGCATTAAGATACTTCTGATTTACCTTTATCGATAGGTACTACATTAATATACCCTGCTTCAGCTTTAGGATCTTGTCCTTCTTCTTGAAGCATTTGACTAACAATAGTTCTAAACCACTGGTCAACAATCTGTTCGTTTGTTTCTCCTTGATATCCTGCATCAAGAAGCTCTTCAATAAATTCATTGTTCCAATCTAGTTCAAAGAATCCGTTCCGAATGTTGTCTTTGTTAACCTGAGTATCTAATACAGCAACCCAAGGTTCGCCTGCTTTAGTAGCGGCAGCCTTTTCTGCTTCAAGTGCCGCACGTCTAACTTCTTCTGAAGTAGGTTCTTTTACCGGTTCATCAATTTTCTTTTTGATTCCTGCATCTTTTAAAAGTTTATTCCACCATTCCATTATAGTCCTGCCTCCCTAACACGAGTCTCTAAGTTGTCTACTTTTTTCATCTTACGCTCACGTTGTTCTTCGTTAATAAATTCATCTGGATCAAAAGCATTCTCAAGTCCCCCACGCATTTCCGAATAAGTCAATGTGGAGTCTTGGAGTGAATCGCCATCCTTTTTCCATACAGAGTTCAGCCACTTCTTGAATGTTGAGCTTATATTCTTCGCTCCTTCCACCCAACGGCATACAATATACCGGACATTGTATCCCGGCGTCTCTGTAACTCGCCACAGCTCTGCCAGCTTCTGCAACATCAGTTTCGTCAGCGACAACAAACTTAAAGTAAAGGTCACTATTAGAAACACTGAAATACTCACTAGCAATATCAGGCATAATAGCATCTTCCCAGCGTTCTCCGCTAACTGAAAGTTTCGGGGAACAACTCCAAGTGACTCTAAATCTGTTTTGATTGTTGAGATAGTCTTTAAAATCAGGTCGTAACTTTTGTGTAGTATTTGTTTCAAATGTAACATTTTTTAAGTCCTGCATACGCGGGTGTTCTAATAATTCAGCATAGAATCTTTGCCACCCTAACAAAGGTTCACCGCCAGTGAAAATCAAGTGTACATCCTGTCCACTATCCATTGTCCACTTACCTTCTGGAGTAAGACTTAACAAATGCTCTACAACTTCGTCTACAGTTCTATCCATCATAAACTTTTTAAATTCTGGATAGATACTAGCATATGTATCACAACCTGTATGTATTACAGGTAAGTCTTCAAATTTTTCAACAGTACTTATGATATTACTATCTAGTAACTTTTTAACTTCTGGATTGTGTTTTACACCATCTGCTCTTGCAGGTGTACCTCTTTCTAATCCAAAGTTCATGCATCGAAAGTTGCAACCAAATGTACGCAGGAATACACTAGGTACACCTACAAACTTACCTTCACCTTGCACACTATAAAATGCTTCACTATACCGTAACTTCATCATTGACCTCCTCAATGTCTCCGACATCTTGGAACGGAACAACAATAGTCCAATTCTTTTCTATGTCGCGAACTTCGTAAAGTTCCTGTTTAGAGTCCTGTGTTAAAACTTCACACTTGCGTTCTAACACTTTAAATCCTGCAATAGGTAAGTCAGCCATACTATACATACCACCTGGCCTGCCAAAACTGTCTACAGGGAATTTATATTTGTAAGTTGAAATAAACATTATCTATCACACGCATAAGATTGTTGTAATTTAATATTATCCATGAACTCTTTCTTAGTTGCAGGATCGTCTTTAAATGCACCTTTTAGTACAGTTGTTTGTGTAAGCGAACTGTGTGCTTTTACACCTCTGTTTTCAACACAACCATGTGTTGCTTGAACATAAACACCTAAGTGTTCTGCACCTGTTGCTTTTTGTATTTCACGTACAATATCATTTGCAAGTTCTTCTTGCAATGTACCACGTTCAGCACACCATTGTGCAATACGTGTATACTTAGATAAACCAATTAGTTTGTCAGCAGCAATAATACCAATGTATGCTACACCTCTAACAATCTGATGATGATGTGAACACATACTTGTAAGCTCTGAACGAACAACTAACATACCTTCATAACGTTCTTCTGTATCGTTTGGAAATGCTGTTGCCGCTGGCATTGGATCATAACGTCCTGCCATTAGTTCGTTAATATACATTTTTGCAAGACGTCTGCCTGTTCCCATACTGTTAGGGTCATTATGCCTGTCAATTAACAACTTATCTAGCACATTTTCAAATGCTACAGTAGCTTCTTCAATTAATTCTTCTTTGTCGCCTTTTTGTAAGACTTGTGAAATGTTATCGCCGGCCCAATAGCGAATGTTTGCTTCTTCTAAGCGGGCTTTTATCTGGTCACTTTTAGCCATTTATTTTCTCCGATGTTTAGGCAGTGGATTGCCGTTTAAAATACAATGCACAATATATTTTACATTATACATTGTATTTAGGTTTTTGTCAAGTATTTTATACAAAATACTTGTTTAACATTTCAAGACGATCATGTGCGGTAGCCATTGCATCTAATTCTTTCTGAATTGTTTCAATGATGTCTGAATGTTCGCCGATACCTACAACTTTTTGCATGTATACTTCGACGTTAGTTTTGTGCAATTCTATCTCCGCTTCTGCGTGAAGCCTTGCAGCATTAATTAATTGTTCCTTCAATTCCATAGTCCTTTCCTTAATATTTTTGTTTAGATGGAATGACGCCTCTTACGCCTCCTTTTGGATCTTCCATATCTCCATCACGACGGAAGATCAAATGTACATGTGGGTACATAACTGTCTGCCCAGCACTTACACCTATATTTAGACCAATATTATAACCTGTTACGTTATTCTTGGTTGTTGTAACATTATCATTACCCATTGACAAAGCAAACTTAAAACATTTTTCTACGCATTCCATAACGTTTACTTTAGGTACAATAAGTAAGTGTCCTTCTGTTACAGGATACTTGTCTTCGTATACTACAAAGTCTCTAGTATCTAAGTATACGTTATCCCATGGTGCTCTGCCATCTTGCTGAGCTTGTTCTAAATTATCAAGCGTCATACTTACCTACTATTTCCCAAGGGTAAACTAACCAAACATCCTCTTCTGCTTTGTTAACTTCGTGTGCTGAATAATCAACACCGGCAAAATTACTTGCAAGATTCTCAGTCAGTGTAGCAAATCTTACATTTTTATTCCACACAGTACTCCAACTACTTTCGTTGGGTAAACAACTAGCTGGCCAATCTTGTTTGATCCACTCAAGTGTTGCACCTGTATCGTTAATATCGTCTACAATTAAAATATTTTTACGCTTGTTAACGTCCCAACGGCTTTTAGTTACAGCACGTTCTTCTTCGTCAACGTAACCAAATGCATCTTCAGCCATCCAAGCATTAGATTCGCAATCACTGTCGCTATCACGTAATGCTACTTTAAGTGCTTCACAACGAACGCCTAACATATGCGACAGTATTGTAGCAGGTACATTACCACCACGTGTAATACCTACAATGTAGTCTGGCTTCCAGTTATCGTTCTGCATCTGCATTGCAATATCAATACACATTTTTTCAACATGTCCCCATGTGTAATAATGTTTCTTCATTTACTATTCCTCTTATATTCGTCTAACAGTTTTTCACCGCTAAGTTCTTTACCAAAGATACGTACAGATTTATCTTTAAGTGTACGTTTAACAACACCGTTGTTAAACTCAACATCCATTACCATTCCCATATCAGTATCTTCAGGATGGTCGTCATACCACATACTTTTTAGACTATGGAAGTGTAAACTTTTAATACTTTTTGCCCACTCCTCTGCCTTTAACATATCTCGTTGCCTTTCTACTAAGTCATTATACTGACTCATAAATTACTCCTTAGCGAGGTAATCTTCGCTATTTTGCCATCTATAACCAATGCCTTGTACAAAAGGTACAAAGCCCCATGCTTTTGCTTTCTTGCCCATATAGAATAAACTCCAACATGGAATTTCATTTCCATCTTTATCTTTAGCAAGAGTCAAAAAGTGTAAGTCATCTGACTTACGAAATCTAAAGTGTCCTGGCCCACGCCAAATACCTCGTGATCCTACTATGTTACCTTCCGCAGAACGCACTGGAACATTCTCCCAGTAGCCACCTTTAAGTATAAGTGTTGCATAACTCCAAGGATGATCATGTAAAACCGCTTCGTCACTTTTTAAAACTTTGTGCAAAGTGACATTGAACGGAAAGTTCTTTCTGTCCTTAAGAAACAAATACCAACGAACTAGATAAGGGTCGTTACTATCTCTATCTTTAATTACACGTTTACGATCTTTAAAAAACCCAAACATTACTTGCTACCTTTCAATGCTTCAAAAGTTTCAATTTTTTCTAGTTCACGTTCGTATGCTTTAGCCGCACGTTTTAAACCTTTGTATTTTTCTTCTTTCTCGAGGTCTCTGCCTACAACACCTAGTACACGTTGCATATCTTTAATAGACTGCATAACGTCTACACCATCTACTTTTAAACTACCAGTGACTTGAAGACCATCTCCACCAGTAGTATAAATTGACGAAGGGCTAGTAGTAAAACTATCATCCCAAGTAGCGGTATTGATTGTTACTGTACCGGTAGAATTAAAATCATAACTAGAATTTGGTTCAAAAACAAATGTATTATCACTGTCGTTCATCTTTAAGCCTTTCATATAATGCACTGCCACTAAAAAAGTTTTTGTTAAGGATTTTACGTTGTTTTTCCAAACTAACCAAATAGTCGGAATAGTTTTCCATATAGTCGCGTATCTTTGCAACAACTTCTCCTCTGTGTTTTCTATATGCGGCATAGTCCTCAGTCCATTTGCTAGGATATAAAAACTCTGGCACAGACATTTCACTATAGCTCAATCTATCTGGCACCATAGGAATAGCATCAACTAATGCTCCTTCATACCAACTTATACCTAGTGTTTCTTGTAAGTTAGCACTAAACACCATTTTTGCTTCACCTAGTAAGTTGTGATATTCATTCTTTGTAAGGTCACGTTCTTGACACACAACAAACTCATATTCGGGTAGTTGTTGTGCTAAGTCGTGGAATATATCAACTTGTTTTTCAGGAGCAATTCTGTGTGGGAAAAGTATAAGGTTACGTTTTTCCATGCCTTTATAACTGTCTAAACTGTTCTTTAGATATTCCATAGGCCAACCGACACGATTTATTTTATTAGTATCAACGTAATAATCTTCACCTAGTGTATCTACAAACATATCAATATGAAAGTCAGTTGCAAAAAAGTTATCATCATAACATTCAAACATTGACATTTCAGCATGTCTTACCCAAGGCTTATTTCCTATTAGCCGCCCGAGGAAATCTTGAGGATCATAGCTACCTGCATGCCACAGACCACCAATCCTAATCTGAACGCCCAAGAGTTCTGCCATGTAACGAAGTTGTATAACAGTAGGATTCCAAGCGTCAGTATATAAGAAATAATCACCATCCTTAATGGTTCCATTGCAAAACATTTCTCCTATTTGCTCGAGTTGTTTTGACTTATACACATTGGTACCGCCAAAATTAAGAAAAGCCCCAGGTGTTGTAGCCTGAGGAGTATCTCCGCCACTAATAACATTTACATGTTCGTTTGTAGACTTTACCAGTTGACGTGGAAGGTAATCTTTCCATTGCTTAGTATAGCGAGTGTCTACGGCTTCAATATCTACAATATGTATAGTCATTAGTTTCTCCGTTTGTTATAGTTTTTACCAAGTTGGCGATTCTTCGCCTTAAGGTGGTTAACATGACGCTGATATGAACGCCATACGTAAGATCTCTCGTTATACAAATCCTTTTCATTGTATACGAAAGCCACGTTTTTAGCATCGCCAACGAAGCGACAGAAGTCTTTAAAATTTTCCAAGTCGCGAAAAATTTTGTCATAGGCGGGCTTATTAAACTTGATTGCCATTTTTTAATATCCTCTATTAATAGCACTTTATGATTTAGGGTAATAAATTACACAGCCGTTTTCATTGTCTTCAGCGACACTAATTTCTACAAATCGGCCGGGGAACTTTGTAGAAATTTCTTTATATAAGTCATCTGCAATCATCTCGCAAGACTTATAATCTAGAACGAGCACTTCACCGTCGGAAGAGGCACTATAGAGCCTTTCCATCCATCTTTTGAATTGGATAAATTCGATGTCTCTATCGTTATGGAACACTTCGATACGCACCCGGAAGTGGAAAATATGACGATGAGGCACAGCAAGAAACGACACATCGTCCCAATCGCCTGTTGCGAGTTTTGGATCACTATCTGCTCCTGGATACTTATGGATGCCTTCTTTAGTAAAGGTTACCCATATACTTCTAGTAGCATTATTTATTGGATCATTCATCTTATTATTTTCCTCTCTAAGTCTACGTAACATGTAGTCGTAATATCGTTCTTGCATTGTATTAAGTATACTTTCATTACAAAGGTTTGTCAAGTGAATATTTTGTCCAATCCGTAAACTTTTCACTATCTAATAAATCGTGGAGCCTATGACACCACACACCTGGATTGGTTGCATTAAAGTCTTTGTCGTCTATTTTAAGCATAGTATTATAACCAAATTGCTTAATATAAGGAATAGGTACACGTAACTGTGGAATAAAGTTATGTCTTTCTACCATAGCAGACTCTAATAATGCTTCTGCATGATCAATTGGAACATCTAGTGTAACAAGATAATCTTCATCTAAAAAAGGAATCATCATTTCTTCAAAACGTTCCCAGTTGCCTGCATCGGATGGAAAATTAATGCCGGGGGAAAAAGAATGATTGGCACCAAAAAATATGTGTCGAATTGTGCCTAATCGCTTTTTTATTTCTTCTACAGGATGTAAGCCGGTAACAAACAATGTTTCCATACCATGTGCTGGAGTATGTTCTACTTCAATACCAGTAAAGAATTGTACATCATCTGATACACCTGTTTCATAGTTTCTTTTCATAATGATTTTAGCCTTGTTTCTAATCTATGAATTTCGTCTTTATACCAAAGTTTTTTTGTTTTAAGTCTGTTAATAGAACTGTCACTTGCAAAAGTATTATACATTAATTTTATTTCTTCGTCAAGTTTTCTATGTTTCTTGTATAGCTCTTGTAAATAGCCTGCAATTTTATTGTGTTCATCTGTAAAGTTGCTCATCCTCAAGATCCTCTAATTTTGTTTCATCTAGATCTTCTGCGTCTGTAATTACAGGATCAGCATCTACTTCTTCAAATAAGTTTCCAAAGTAAGTGCTACTGTTTACAGTCTTTTTACCAACCGCTCCTCTTGTACCAGGTATGGTCATCCAAAAGCGACTATAGTATTCAATTATTGCGTTAGCTTCTTCTCTGCCGTTTGCCGCAAATATTGCTTCCACAATGTCTCTAAATAAAAGCCTGTCAAATTGCTCTTGTACAAGCATCTTAGGAAGTATGCCTGCATCGTATTGTCGGTTTGCTTCTTGTACAGCATTAATATGACTCCATACATTATGCCCCATTTGAATAGCATATGAAAAACTATCCCATGAGGTCTTTCCTTCTTTACCAATCTTGTTTAACATTCCTGGTGCGTAATGACAAATATCATTTACTTTAAGTTCTGCTGTAATAGGACTGTCAGTAAAGTTTTTAAAGATACCATCCTGTAATACAGCGTCACGGAATAATCTAGTATCTGTTGCATACTTCTTATCATCAATACTAGGAACCATTCTATAAACCCACTTACTTCTATCCTCAGTTTCAGTTTGAATATAAATTTGTCCATTTGCTGTTGCTAAGAAAGGTGAAGCACAATCAAATGTAATCATAAAGTTTGGATTATGATACTTACGAACAGCTCTTTGTATGTCTGTTAGTAGAGTGGCCCATTCTAATTTACTTGTGCCTAAGAAGTGCATTACATCGTGTACACCTGTTTGTAGTAGGTCATCATATATCAATGCAACTAGACGTTTAAGAACCAAATGTACATCACACATGTTCTGTCCACCCATACCCCAACCATTAAAATGATTGTCTGGATACACTTTAGGATCACAGTAATCTTTCATTTGCTCGTACCAGTCATCAGCGTCTGCATGATTCTCACCTTGCAATACGTTGAGGAACTTACAAGCACCTGTTCTATGTTTCATCCAATATTCGTTATTGTATTTTGTTGCTTCAACAGCATCTTGATATTCACTAATACCTGTCGCCAATGCTCCAGCAGGAGAGCGTGATACCCATGCTGGAATATCAAGGATCATTCCGTAGTCTGCATAAGCATCCATCCATCTTAAGACAGCATCACGTTTCTTTTGCGCCATATCTAATCTAGATTGATATTCCTTTACAAGATCAACTGTAACAGTTTTTGTTACTTCTTTGCCGTTCTTGTCTGTAGTAGTTACAACACGTTCTTCTGTACCACGTGCTACACAGTCTGCCATCTTGTCTTTAACAAACTGACTAGTAGGATCTTTCCACTCGCCTTCCCAAACACCCTTACCAATCTGGAAACCACCTGAGTCCCCTAGTAGCCAAGTGTTTTCTCTATCTCTGTTCCGAACCATATCTTCTTTAGGAACAACTTTTGTTGTATCTAAATCAGCGTGTCCTGCCGAGTACAAGGTCCATTTGTATGTAAACTGTCCTTCGTTTTTATTAAGATAGTTTAAACTCTCAACACCATTTGCAAAGTTACTTGGAATACGTGCTTTGTCTACGTATTCATCAAAACGTTGCTTGCCCACATATGTAGCATAGAAGCCACTGAGTGCAGGCAAAAACGTTGCGTAATCATTTTGTGACGCAGTTAAGTCTTTACGCATATTTTACTTGCTCTGTGCTGGCAGGATATAATCATATTTGACCATACCGCTGTCTACACTAATCATCATAGCACCTTGGTCCGAAATACTCATTGTAATATCACCGTCTAAACTAAGAATTGCTTGCACTTGTGCTACAGGCCAACTCCATGTGTGTTGTAATGAACCTTCAATATCATGTTGGAATACAAACTCACCTGCGTGTGTACTTGCATCACCAAAACTAAATGTTAGGCTATTGTCTTTAGTGCTTACATTAAATGTAGGTTCTTCACTATGTGCCGCACTCATTAGTTTCATACGTGCAATACTTGCCATTGACGGACTAAATGTAACGTTCCATTGTGCGCCTTTGAACTTAACTGTCTTAAGTTTTTCTTCAATAATTGCTTTGTTCATAAAGCGATAATCATTTTGAAAGTCACCTGCCGCATTTTCAAAGTGAATATGTGTAGGAATAACTTCGCCATTTCTATCTGCTGTTATAACATCTAGTTTAGCATCTTTTTGATACTCAGGATTTTTTAAGTGTAGTGCTAACTTGTCTAAGTTAGGCATACCAAAAGTGCCTGAAAATTCTGCAACAGGTGAATGTGTTGCACCGGATAGAATTACACTTCTATCTTCAGCCATACTTTCTACCGAAGTATCTGAGTCGCTTGTTACTTTAACTAGACTTAAAAAACCTAGTGCATGTGTGTGAGCGACAATGTCTTGTAAAATATCTTTCATAGGGGTTCTCCATTTGTAATGTTTATTATATTGCCTTTGTCTTCTTTTGTCAAGAAGTTTTCTATAAAGTATTTAGGTTTCCAACCTAGTCCTTTAATTTTTTCTGTGTTTGCACAAGTATATTCTCTTTCTCCAGGTGTATTTAGGCGAATGGGTAAGTCTGGTGCAAGGTCTTGGATACGGACAGGAATACCTGTACCAATATCAATTGTTCCATTTACTTTTGGTTTTGCTATTAATAATTCAATAGCATCTAATACATCTTGTAAATGTACAAAATCTCTATAATGTCTAGTGACATATTCTAATGTATCATTTCTAAGTCTTTGAAAGAACATATTCTTTCTAGGACATACATCTGCATACACTGTATGAAATCGCATACCTAATGTGTTAGGATAACGTTCTGCAACTTCTTCTAAACAATACTTAGATGCTGCATAAGGATTTAGATCAGGCTCGTATGCACTACTAGAGCTTGCGTACAGTATGCGTGTATCTTCATAATAATCAAACAGTCGTCTGCTTGCTTCTACGTTGTTATACCAGTAACTTGCAGGATCTTTAATACTTTCACGCACACCACTTTTACCTGCTAAATGTATTACAAGATCTATCTTGTTTTCTTGAGGAAGTGTACAATACATTAAGTCTTGATCTGCACCATCGGCAACATCAATTGTATGTACGTTATGACCTAGTTTAACTGTAAGACGTTTTAAAAGTTCACGTCCTATAAAGCCACTTGATCCTGTTAATAATATATTCATTTTTTCTCCGATTCAATAACACTTGCTCTAAGGTTTGAACTACTGAATCTGTGATCTCTATTATTAAAAAATAGTTCTATGTCACGTCTGCGACATATGTCTTTGCCTGTAAACTCTTTATCTCTGTATTCTTCTCCTAGAATACGTACATTAATTGTGTACAACTCTAAGATATCTTCTAAATCTTTTTCAGTACCATAAGGAATAATTTCGTCTACGTAACTAACAGCCTTGAGCTGTGTGTATCGTTCTACAATGCTTTGTACGGGGGCGTTCTTGTTAGGTCGATCATTTGAAGGATCAACTTGTAATCCGCAAATTAAATAGTCACACTGTTCTTTTGCTTCACGTAACATTTGCACATGACCTGCGTGTAACAAGTCAAATGTACTACATGTAAATCCTACTCTACCTGTCATTTTTATTCTCCCAATATTCCCAAGTTGCCTTAGTTACTGGTTCAGTAAATTTGTGCGAATAGTGGAAAGCGAGACCACCAAATATCATTGGACACAACATTACTGCAAGTACGCCTAATACTCCTATATCCATTAGCCTATTTCCTTAAGATTGGTTACACAAACAGCCTGTGTTCCTACAGGAAAGTAACCTACTTCACTTCCAAGTTCTAAAGACTTATATTCTCTAGCCTTAAAACACTCTGCCATAGAATCATAGCGACCAAGCTCTTCTGCTATTGGGTGGCCATGAAATGTTAGACTAATGTATACTAATACCCATTCCATAATTATTCCTCGTAATTTTCTGCTAATTGTCTTAGCATTGCAATTAATTCTTCAATGGTATTTAGGTCCTGATTGTTATCAGTATCTATTTCCACTTGTATATTAACTTTCATTTTATTCTCCAAAGTCAAACAAACTATTAAATGTATTGTGACGCTTAGTATCTTCTAATGGATAGTTTAGCACACCAATTAAATTATCTAGTTTGTTATCGATAATTGTTTCCGCCATTGCTGTATCGTCAAATGGCAATTCCTTAAACCAATCAGGAATACGTAATTCGTCAGTTGGATATGCAACACTTGTATATCCTAGCGGATTCTGTTTTAATTTACAAACAATAACTTTCATACCATCTACAATTTCTTGCGAATACTTGTCGCCGTTCATACGCTTCAGTGTATTCCAGTTAATGCTTGCCCGCACATGGCCAGGCATATTAGCCTTGCCTTGTTTTTGTTCTAATCTTTGATAATGACCAATTTTGTTTGCACGTTTTGGCGAACCTTTTTCCCAACCAGGACGTTCACTAAACTCCTTACGGAATACAGTAATACGTTCTAGTATTTCTTCTTGCGGAACATCAGTAAGTACCATAAGCAAGATTTCACTTAAAAACTCTTGCATAAACACAGGCGTGTCTGATCTACGTAAGTCTAAACCCATTGCTTTTACTTTGCCGGGCTTGCCGTCGATATCAGTTCTAAATCCTTCGTTGTCAATTACTAGTGCCGCATAACGCTTCTTAGTAATATACAAACCAGACTGTGCAATAATTTCACGCCCTGCCGCAATAACATCACTACGTGTTTTCGGACAATGAAATGCTTCTGCCATAAAGTCGCCAAATGATGTGTTTGCTTGCTCACACACTTGATCCATAAGTGTAATACATTTTTCTTTGGACCATTCTAGTTTACCGCTTTCTACATCATCTTTTAACATAGGCCATGCACTAAAGTAACAAGAGTCTGTATCACCATAGATCATTGATTCACCTACGTGATCATAAGTTCCTGTGATAACTTTGTTAACCTCCGCTGACATATGTTTAACAATAGTTCTACCTGTAAGCGTAGTTGACTGACCGATACGTTTATCGAAAAAACGGCAGCCGGGATTAAGAATAGCACCATACAAACTGTTAAGGTTAATCTTTTTAACCAACTGTCGTTTGTCCCAATATTCAATTTCAATTGCATTGCCGGCATCTTTTGCTTTCTTTAGTTGTGCTTGTAAATCTTTACGTTCTGAATACCAACGCTTTAGTAGCCCTGGAATAACGCCTTCAAACTCTGTTGTAAAGATTGTGCCGTTTGCACTAAGCATCCATGGCTGGTTACTGTCAAATATAATCTTGTATAGCTCGGCACCACTTAATACTTCTGTTTGGCCGTTTTCAAAGTCAACAGTAAGTGCAACATCTTTGCGTTGCTCCATAACCGCTTCATATTCTTCTGTGCTGAAACGCCCTTCCCAACTACCTGCAAATGACTTTTTCTTAAGAGTCATATCTTCGTGTACACGGGCCTCTGATATCTCAGGACGTATTTGTCCTACAACAGTCTCAGGAGCCATATTTAATGCACGAATTACACTAGGATATAGACTGTTTAAGTCCATACTAGCAATCCACTTGTGCAAACCTTTTTTAGGAAATGCTACATAAGCACCAGCTGCTTGTGTGTTTTCGTCATCTCTTTTAGGTCTATTAGGAACTTGTAAGCCTCTTGCATGTGCTTCGTTAACAATCGCTTGCTCTGTAACAGCAACAGCACCCATTGTGGTCTGTAGCAAAACAGTATTTGCATGTGCAAGTTCGTTACTAAGATCAATAAATCTTAGTTTTTTGTCCAACTTGTCCAGTAGTGCGGTATCTTGTATGTTGTATTCAATGAACTTTCTAAAGTCATTGTTGTACAATTGATCCAAAGTGCCTTCATAAGGAACTTTATTTTCACCAACTTCGATTTCACCAATGGCATCAAGTCTGTAACTGTGACGTTCTTCATATGTGTATTTACGATATAATTCCAAACTATCTAAATGCACTCTACCTATTAGGTCAAAGGTAACAGCTGATTTACCATACTTTTCATATTCACGTTTCCTAGGCAACTGGCCCCACAAACAAAAACGTCTTGTGTCGTCTTTGCTTAGTACACGACTTGTTCTATTTACAGTATACGGAATATCATAACCTTCACTGTTCCAACCTGATAAAATATCAGCGTCTTCAATAAGTGTTAAGAAAGTATCAATCATTTCACCTTCTTTTTCAAACAGCATTACATTTTCAATACCTTCTAGTTCTGCTTTTGCTTGTTCCATTGTAAGTGTCTTAGGCGGAACTGCCAAACAAACCATTGTCTCTAACCACTGTAAATATACACTTATAGAAGTAATAGGCATAAATGGATCAGCAGGATCAGCAAAGCCGCGCTCTGGATCAAAGTCTGTCTCAATATCGAAAAAAGCAATGTTTAGTTTAGGTGCATCTTGATTAAGATAGTTTTCACTTAAACATTGAAAGATAGGATTAATATCGCTTTCGAATAAATTCTTGCCTTTGTTAATAGCAACTTCTTTTCGAAAGTCTTTTGTGTGCTTACACACAACTCTTGTAAGGGGATCGCCATAGACACTTTTATACTTGCCTTTTGGATCTTCATAGTAAAAAGTATATTTTGCTTGATACTCGCGGTAAGCTCTTTTACCGTCATTGCGCTCGACTACTCTGATTATGTCAGAGTCGCGATCAAATAGTGCGTCTACGTAACTCAAATAATTCTCCTTTGTTGCTTATGGCCAACTTAACCTTCTACATGCCTGACTATTGTCTTTGGCGTTATACAATATATAGCCTACTAAGTGCAATACTATTCATAATAATGAACCAACCACATAGTATTAGCACCCAGGGTAAGCCTCTTCTATATGCACCATAAAAACTTGCACAACTTCCTACAAAATAGAAAGGTACAAATATATCTGGCCTAGGTTCAAGCACGGTATATGTTAATATCGTACTTCCTATAATAACTGCAACAGCACCTATCATCTCTGCATAGTGTGCAACGGGATCGGATCTTAGACTATCAGTCCAAAAATCTTTTATGTTCTGCACTTATTTGTCCTTACCGACTGTAACAACCAATGTTTCAAGATCGTCAAACTCGTCGGAAACTCTTTCCCAATCACCTTTTTGTGCAATTTTAATTGCTTTGTTAATTAAACTTGGTTTAATATCAAGTTCTTCTGCAACAGCCTTTACAGTATCTTTTAAGCCTGCTGTTAAATCTTCTACTTCTTGATAGACTGTAACACCTTCGTTAACCAGCCTTTCTAACTTTGCCTTTTCATCGGCACCGAATACACGACTTCCCATAAGAGGATCTCCTTTTAATTTATAAACTATTATACGGTAATATTAAGGATTTGTCAAGAGCTTTTTTCGTTTAATTTACGATAAAGCATTTCTTTGATAGATTCTTGAGTAGGATCTGACTTATACTTTTGCTTGCGTGGAAGTACTTTAGTCTTATCTTGATGTGATCCACCTGCACCACTCTTGCGTAGAGCTTCTAGGTCACGCCAGTTTGGATCTCTTGATTTGATTACTGGCTTCTTGTTTTTCTTTGCCTCTGAATTCATCATCTTTTTTGAGTTTGCCTTTTTCATTAGTGCTAATAGTTCTTTCTTTAGTGCAGGATCTTTAAGTATCTTTTGAATTGTTTTATCAAAAGATGATGTTGCACTTTTTTCTTTTTTGTCTTTGCCTTTTTCTTTTTTGTCAACTTTGCCTGTAAATACATTACCAACTGCCTTGTCTAATGCATCTGGGCCTAATGCTCCGCCTTTTTGCATTGCTTGGTAACCTGTTCTAATGCCGTCTAATGCACCTTCTTCAACATCATTGTCTATGCTGTCGCCGACAAGTTTATTTCTTGCAGGATGTGGTGTTTCATTACCACCTGGCTTTGAACTTTTTGTAAAGGCATCCTTGCCTTTGAGTTGACCTGCACTGCCATGTTTTTGTTTACCTTCGTTAAGTGTTACGCCTGCTAGTTTAGCAAAGTCACTTACACTGTAGTCTTTATCTAATTGCATAGAGCCTTCTGGAACTTCTACACTTTCTTGTACGATGGTTTGTGGGATTTCAACACTTTGTTGCGGTTGACCTTGCATAGCGGCAACAAGTTTTGCCTTGTCAGCAGCAGGATCAGTTGGTTCTATTTGGAATAGTTTTTTTTGAAGTGCGTGGAAATCCATATTACATTTTTACACAGTTGTCTACTGTTTTGCCACCTTTTTTCTTAGTTCCCATACGCTTATAGCCTTTCCAGCATACTTTGCCGTCAACGCCTTTTTGTTTTTCTTCTGGTAGTGTTTTGTAACTTGGTTTACCACAGTCTTTACAAGTTCCTTTAGTTTCTGCAAGTTTATTTCCTAACTTGTCTGCTAAAGATTCTTTGTAACCTTTTTCTTTCTTAGCAATAGCAATAGCAGCCTTTTGTTTGTTGCTCTTACCTTTGCCTTCGCTTACAGCATTACAATCACAATGTTTACATGTTGGTGGGCATTTGCAATCTTCTGCTTTTACATCACTGCCACAACACTTGTCTGAACAATGAGTATCTTTGCCTTCACCGATAGCAGGCATATCGTCTTGTGCTTCTTGGTAGTCTAAATGATGGAATACAGAACTTAAATAGTCTGCTGCTTTAGTAATTTTAGATTGAACCCAACCTTCTAAGCCTTCTTGTTCTGAAACACTTTGTAGCATTTCGTGTAACTTGATTGAATACTTAGCGGCCTTGTATAGCTCTGCTCGAGCCATTTGTACTTCGTGATCCTTTTCCGCTTTATCTGCAAGATCAGCCAGACCTTCTTGTACGGGTTTAATTTTTTTTAATTCTGCTTCTCTCATTAGTAACTCCTACTAAGTATATTTATCTCTTTGCTACTTTGCCGCCCATCAAATTGTTTTTCAAATCCAATCCGTTTTTAGCAGTTCCGTCTGGATTCTTTGCTTGCGGTGCTTCTGGCGCACCATACTTACCTTTTTTCTTACTCTTTGCATATGCATATGTAGGGTTAACTACACTAGCAATAGATCCTGCACTTGATGCACCTGATGATGCTGCTTCTGTTATGTCTTTTATTTTCATTTTCTTTTATCCAATATGTCTTTCATTACTTCAGACGCTGTGTTAGTAAAAAAACGTGGTGCAATACTGTGTATAACTAGTGCTGGAACTAATAATTGTAATCTTACGGCTGTTTCTAATGCCGCTTTCATATGTTCCAATCCTGTTTCACCTTTTGCATCTAAATGTAATTTACATTGTTTGCTAAACATTACTTTTTCTTCTTTCCACTTTTCATATTTGCACACCAGTGATACATTCTTGCTTTTTCACCTGATGCTTTCTTTGCACGTTTACGTAGTGCCGTAACACTGCCGTTACAACTAGCACCTGAACGTTTTACACGGCCGGGTCTACTTTTACCCTTTTTTTTACCGTCTGCAAAGTTTTCTGCTAACTTTGCAACTTCATCTGGTACTTCAAATTGCCATACAGTTGCTTTACCGTCTTTTGCCATCATTGCTGTAAGTCTTGTGTTACCGCCAATTAATTCTTTATAACCGTCGCTGTAAACAGCAACAATAGGCATTTCAACTGAACCTTTTTCTAATTGTGCTAACGCTCTTTTTTGTTTGTTTTTATCTAAACTTTTAAATGAATTAATATCTGCGGCATCTGTATTGTTGATATCACTTGCATCTGTAATAGTTATTTTTTTACCCTTTTTTGCAAGTTTAATCCATGCTTCTTTACCAATCTTTTGAAACTCTGGATAGCGTTCTGCTTCTCCCCATTCTACATCTAGTTGTGGTTTTACAAAGTTTTCTGCTATCATTTCTTCTAATGAAGTGTCGATCATTCTAACAGTTGCAAATTCTTCGCCCATAAGTCTTAGTGCATCAAATCTATGATGTCCGTTTACTATACGTCCTTTTGGATCAATAGTCAAAGGACTGTAGTTACCGTCTTTTACTCTGCTTAATTGCTTTTCAAGTTTACGGAAGTTTCTACCTTTTTGTACACTACGCAACTTATTTAATTTAATTTTACCTAGTTTACCTTGATTTTTAATCTGTGGAGGCGCTTCACCTCCTGTAGGTTTATCATCAAAATGTGCATCTTGATAACCTTCTGCATCTTGTACATCATACCCTATACGAGCAAGTTGTTTCATAAGATATTTTGTTTCTTTTTCGCCTGCATATGGTGCAATAACAACATCAGGTTCATCATAGTTAGCACCCTTAGGTACTGCTTTTAGGTTTGCTAGGTTAGTACCAATTTTATAGTGATCGTATGCTGTGTCAGACTTTGCTAAGAATGTATTTTTAGGATTAGGTATTGCTTGTCCTTCGCTGTATTGTGCTTTACGTTTTGCAATAGTTTTCTTACGTTTCATTTGAGGTGTTTCTAATGCCGCCATTACTTCGTTGTAACCTTTAAGCATACTCATAAATGCATCGTAACCTTTACCACTTAATACTGCTTCAACACCTTCTGCATTATAATCTATGTTATCTTTGAAACCTTCTAATCTTTGTTTTAATCTATTTTTAAGACCGTTAAGTGTGTAAACACCTACACCTTTTACCCATATTTCTAAGTTGTCTGGATTAAAATCTTTAACATCGTGTATGTCTGCATACTTGCCTTCAGCAAGTCCTAAGTTAAACAGAACGTTTGTACTCTTACCTTTTACTTTTTTACTAAGTGTAGGCGGTACTCCGTCTTTGTCTACTTTGTTTCCAAACTTACCTGCTTCTTTAGGAATCTGATTGGTATCAACATCAACTGTAGTGTTAACGCCTTTAACAATTCTACCATCTTCGCGAATGTCTTGCCATCTCATTTCTTGCGACTCCTAAATTGGGTAGGTCCAGTCATGTAAGGTTTACTGAACCATAATTTAAACCAATCTTTATCTCCTGGTTTCAGCCCTAATCTTTTTTCTTTCTTCTTTAGCTCTGCAGCAGTTTCACTGGGATTTTCGTCTATCTTATATTCTGAATATCCTTTAAATTCACCTACGCCTGCTAATCGTTTAATGTCCTGTAGCTCGTCCATTTACTTCTTCTTACTTGGCTTACCGTGCTTATTATGCTGTGCCCATGCAATAGCATATGGCGCACCCGGGTCATCAAACTTCTTTTTTAATTTTTTAACTTGTTTTTCTCTACCTGGAGGAGCATCATCAGTTAGTCCTCCACTTTTAAACGCACGAGCATCACCTTTTGCAGCCATTGCTCTACGCTTTTTTAATTTATCTTGTACACTATCGTCTTCAGGATTTTTATATTTTTTCTTTATAACAGCTCTTTTAGGTTGATGCCTTGCAAAGCCTAGTATTTCGTCTATTTCTTTACCTTTAGAACGTTGATCATCAACCCAATCTTCATATTCTCGAGCACTTTGTACTTTGTCTGAATCTGGAGCATAGCCCATTGCAATTAATTCTTCTGAACTTTTACTAGGTTTTTCCGGACGCATTCCTTCTTGTGCAGGAACTTCGTCTTTGATACCCATACCTTTACGTACAGCATCATACATTGACGTTGCAACTTTCTTTGCTGTAGCAGGCACGCCTTTGATAAATGCTTCCTTGTTACCTTCTGCAGCCGCAAGTCTCATTTTACTTGCACTCATACCTTCAGCACCTTCTGCATCAGGATCACGCTCGCCTGCACTTACAACTTTAAGTGTGTTAAATTTAAATGGTATTTTACCTGACTTGTCTGGCTTGCCGTTGTATGTATCAAACATGTTTTGAAAGCCATCTACTCTGTCGCTACCGGCAACAAATATTAAATCTGTATATCCTAACCCTTGTAACATTTCTAGTGCTTGTACAGGAGTACGAACACTTTGATGTCCTACATTAATACCAGGAAATGCTTGCTTTGCAAATTTTAATTTAGTTGCAAAGTCTAATGGATCTGTTTTTGGTTTTTGTGTTTGAGATAAAAAAAGATAATGATCACCTTCGTATTTTTTAATTTGATCTACTAATTTTTCGTGACCAATAGTTGGGGGATTAAGTCTACCAAAAGCAAGAACCGCTTTTTTAGCTGGAGCCTCAAACAGTTCTTTAAGAAACATTAGTATTCCCCTTCTTCTATATTCTTAACTTCATCTTCTTTGATACGTTCAATAAGTTCTAGTTCGTCATCTTCAGTAAAAACACTCTGTGAGTCGTCTAAATTATACTTTGCACAATATGCTTCCATTGCTGACTTTACTAATGGGCGTAGTGTTTCTGCATAGTCTATTGCTTTACCTTTTCTAAACTGATCTGACATCATAGTCATTACAGGAAAATACTGTTTTCTATAAAACATAGGATCGTTTTTCATATAAGTGTGACAGTCTTGACACACATTATAGTCTAACGAAAATTCATCCTTGTCTGCTAGTTCAGTTAAACGCATATTACCACTTCCTACATGACCAGTAACGTGCCTTTGTACGTGGACCTGGGTTATCACAGTTGTGTCTAGCACGGAAACTTCTTCTACGTGCTGGATTTGATTTCTTAATCTTCATGTTAGGATCACCAAAGTTTACTTTCTTAACATTCTTAGTCTTAGGATCTTTAACATATACTTTAAACTTTTTAACATCGCCACGCATTGGCTTACCAAGTTTTACTTTACGTCCTTGATATTCTGCTTCGTCTAAATCTTCATCATCTTCGTTGAACCACATAACACCATACTCTTCAAAAAAGTCGTCTCCGTCATATGTTTCTTCAACTACTGGTGTGTCATCGTCTGTTGATATTTCAATATCAAAGTCATCAAAGCCTTCGCTGAACAAAAAGTTCGCTAACTTGTCTGCATACTCGTCTGCTTCTTCTTCGCTTAATAATCTTGGTAATGGTATTTGATACACAGAACCGCCTTGCTCTGTTTCTAATAATTCTGTACCTGGAAAAATACTTTCATCTAAACTTTCGTTTAGACTATCGCTCTTTTCCATTACAACTCTTACAAAATGTTCCATAATACTTCCTTTTTAGTATTTATCCTGTTGGTGCTGAACTCTTGTACGGATGACTCAGAGGTAAATTGCCTGTTAGTGCCCACTTGTGAGCAAGATATCCTTCTGCTTTTTCTACATCTGAAATGTCTGTGCCGCCTGTGCCAGGAATGTCTGCAACAGTAAAAAACTCTGCCATTCGACCTTGCATTCGTTCGTTGGATCGGTTTCTAAATATTCTTAAATCCATATTTGTTTGTAGACTATTGTCATAGTCATTCACAGGTGTAAATGCATTATCACCATCTACTCTAACAGCAATCTGGTTGCCTGACTTGTTGAATATAACACCTATTATCACCCAAGTGTTTTGAGCAATACCTGAATCAAAGTCCTGGGCATTACCTATGGTTGATGATATCCTGTTCGGATTGCTCAAAGCGTCCAGGTCCAACTCACCATCAAATGCACTTGCGTTACTAGCACTTACAGCATAGCATCTTTTTGGACTACCTGTAGTATCTAAACTCCAGAAACTATCCTGTGTGTCGTTGATCTGACTCCATAGCATTACACCAATGGCCCAGTGATTGCCACTGCTGGCTTGTGCAACTTCGTTGGTAGTCAAATCTTCCCCTGACGTAAATGTAAAAACAGTTTTGCCGTCCAGTGTATTTGCTTTATCGGGTAGGCCAGTAACTGTTACAACGGCATTGGCTGCTTTGTCTGCAACTCCTGTAATAGTATTTCCACCTGGTACATTGATTGTGTAATAGCCACTGTCTGATGCATCTAGCCAAATAGCAGGAGATATATCTGTTGAAGGTGACCAAGGTGGCGCCCCAAATGAGTTTGCTCTACGTCCTGCTGTGAAACTGCCTGTTACTGTAGATATGAAAGGCATCTATTATACTCCGCCAAATGCTACCATTTGTCCTAGCACAACATATGTTCCGCCATCGTTTAATATTGTAAATGAAAAACTGTCTACTCCGTTTGCTGTTCCTGTTGGCGCACTGTTGCCTTGCCAAACTATTGTCTGTGCTACACCACCAATTTGTACTGCTGTGATTTCATATTCTGTTCCACCTTGATCAATTACTACTGTTACATTGGTTGCGTATTCTGCTGTTAGATTTAAATTTGTAAAGTTTGCTGTGATATCACCTGCTGGTGCTGTTAGATAATGAACGTGTCCTGTTGAACAATCTAATGCTGTAACTCCTGTTGCACCGTTTGTTGTAGCAAACTTTTCTTCAACACCTTTTTCTATTTGTATGCCACCTGCTGTTGTGTTTAATACTGCTGTGTTTGTATGATAAAGTGTAGCAATACCATCGGAGGCTGATATAGCTGTTTGTGCCGATGAGCCATCTTGTATTCTAACTGTGCTACCATGTAAGATTAAAGTGCCTGTGTTGTTATCGATGTTACCTACTGTGCCACTGTGATATATTCTCATATCATTATCAGTGCCAAACCTAACTTCCTCATTATCGTCAAGGTCAATAGGTTTAGTAAGTCCTGATGAGTCTAATGCTGTAATTGTTG
>Ga0213866_10000209_pt1 | contig 48838 bp, 33 predicted proteins | sample PICome_11_FD_160079 | JGI IMG/M metagenome (GOLD analysis project Ga0213866, IMG submission 160079) | Coastal seawater microbial communities near Pivers Island, North Carolina, United States - PICO284 | ecosystem: Environmental > Aquatic > Marine > Coastal | place: USA: North Carolina...
GGCGCGGACGTGCTGGTGACCGACCTGGACCCGGCGGACAAGCTTGCCAAGAGCGTCGAACAGATCCAGGGCCTCGTGGATAACGGCTCGGTCACGCTGCGTCTGGGCGAACACAACGTCAGCGACTTTACGACCTGCGATTTGGTGGTGGTCAACCCCGCGGTGAAGCCGGGCAACCGGTTTGTGCGTGCGGCCGAGGCGGCGGGGATCGAGGTGACGACGGAGATGCGGTTGCTGGTCCAGCGCCTGCCCAACCGCCTGCGGACGATCGGCGTGACGGGGAGTGCGGGCAAGTCCACCGTGACCGCGATGATCGGGCACGTGCTAAGCAAAGAATTCAGCGCTGCAAACGTTAGCGACGCCCCGCAAAGGGCGGGCTCCCCCAACGTCTGGGTCGGCGGCAACATCGGCGTGTCACTGCTGCCCGTGCTCGATCAGATCGGTGAGGACGACTGGGTCGTGCTGGAATTGTCGAGCTTTATGCTTCAGCGGCTGAAGAAAGACGATCACTTCCCCGGCTGGTCGCCGCACATCGCGGTCATCACGAACATCAGCCCGAACCACCTAGATTGGCACGGGTCGATGGAGGAGTATGTTGCTGCGAAGACAAGTATTCTGATATCTCAACAACCCGGTGATGATGCGTACACAAGTCTTGGAACTGAAAAGATTATCGAGGAACAACTAGGCCGTCCCGTCTATGCGAATGATGGAGTTGGTCAGCTTGTTTTACTTCCGCCGAGTGATGAAGAAATCAGTAGTTTTCGTCTGCGGATGCCAGGGAAGCACAATCACGTCAACGCAAATTTCGCCGATTCAGTCTGTCAAGAGGTCTTGATTGATCTAGGTGAGTTATCCGATCAAGAAGCTGGGCTGATAGCGAAGCGAATCGCTAAGCAGATTGCAGACTTCCCCGGTCTCCCACATCGTCTGCAACTCGTCGCCGAGCGCGGAGGCGTGCGTTACTTCAACGACAGCAAGTGTACGACGCCGGAGGCGGCGAAGCTGGCGGTCGAGGCGTTTGATGAGGGTGATGAGAAGCCGGGGATTCATTTGATTTTGGGTGGGTACGACAAGGGCAGTGACATGTCTTCGCTTGCCGAGTTGGCGGCAACCAAGTGCAGGGCGGTGTACACGATCGGGGCGGTGGGGGATGCGATCGCGGGGCTGGTGGAGACGGCCGCTGAAGCGGCCTCCGCCGGGGCGGAGAGGCCCAACTCCTGCGGTGGGGTGAGCTGGCCCGCGGAAACGGCCGAGGTCGTGCGCTGCGGCGAACTCGACAAAGCGGTTGCGGAGATCCAGCAGCGCGTCCGGCCCGGTGATGTTGTTTTGCTTTCCCCGGCCTGCGCCTCGTGGGACCAGTTCGAGAACTACGAGCAGCGTGGCCAGCGGTTTATCGAGTTAGTCAATACATCGACCGAATCTTGAATATGAAGCGCCGCGGCTTGCCTTGTAACGCGACAAGTCGCGGCGCTTCATGGGGGTTACAGCGGCAGCGACGCCATCTTGTACGCCGCGGCGATCATCAGCAGCACAAACGCGATGCGGACGTAGCGCGGGCGGAGCGTGTGGGTCAGCTTGGCCCCGATGCCGGCCCCGATGATCGCGGTGGGTGCGAGGATCCCGGACAGGACCAGTGCGAGCTGCCAGGCCGGCCAACCCTCGCCCGTGTCCGGGTAGTGCTGGCTGAGCGTGGTGAGCTTGAGCACGGCCCCGATCCCCGCGCTGAAGACCATGACGAATGACGAGTTGGCGATGGCGTTGCGGAAGGGCAGCTTGACCAGCATCTGCTGGAGGGGCACCGCCAACGCGCCGCCGCCGATCCCCATCAGGCCCGCGGCGAAGCCCATGATGACGCCGACCGCGCCGCAGCGGGCGGGGGTGGTCTTCGGCTTGCGCTCCCAGTCGGCGGCCTTTTTCTCTTTAGAGCGCAGGAGCTTGCGGATATTCACAACGATCACGTAGATCAAAAAGATGGCCAGGACCCGGCCCAGCCAGAGCCCGCCCTCGCCGCCGCTGAAGATCGGCAGGTTGCTGATAAGCACGCCCACCACGATGAACAGTACGGTGGCGGGCAGCATCCATCTGAGCACGGCGGGCCTCAGGGCGCCTGCTTTTCGGTGTCTTGCGGCGGCGGGCAGGGCGACGGCGAGGTTGGCCGTCATCGCGGTGGCCTGGTAGAGGTGCTGGTTCTCGCCGGTGCCGAAAATCAGGGCGAGCGCGGGGATGATAATCACGCTGCCGCCGACGCCTAAGAGCCCGCCGAGGGTGCCCGCGAGCAGCCCGATGAGTGCAATGAAGGCAAGGGTGTCGGGCTGAAAAGGATCGGGCATGTCTTTTTAGGATACTTGGCCGTTTGCGGCCTCGCTTCGCCTCGTGAGGTGTGTAGAATCACGATAGCGTGCGCCGGTGTGAATTCGCCGGTCGGATTAGGCCGATGTCCGATGATAGGGCAAGCACGTTCGAGCATGCCCGCCGACTGAGCCGACCCCGCGTCGGAGCGAAGAAACGATGTCTGAGCCACCCGACCTGTCTCCCGGCAACCTCGCTTACGCCGAGTCCCAATACGAACGCTATCTTGCCGACCCCAACTCGGTCGACGATCTCTGGCGCAAGCTCTTCGAGGGCTGGAAGGCGGAGCTCAACGGCTCGGCCGAGCGCGTCGGCCCCACCTTCACGCCACGCAGCATCTTTGACCCGGCGGGGACGGTCCCTCAGGGCACCGTCTTGTCGAACGGCCAGACGGCGTATCCCCCGCCTGTGCTTGCCGGCGGCGTCGATGCCGCGCTGCAGCACCGTGTCGACATGCTCATCCGAAATTACCGGATGCTCGGCCACACCCAGGCGCACTACAACCCGCTCGAGTTGCAGGGCCCTGCGCCCCATCCCGAGCTGACAACAGACTTCTACGGCTTCACCGATGCCGAGCTCGACCAGCCCTTCGCGATCAACTCCACCGTGCCCGGCAAACGGATGCGAACCATCCGCGGCGTGCTCAACCAGTTGCACAGCACCTACTGCGGGCAGATCGGCGTGCAGTTCATGCACATCGACGACCTGCCGACGCGTCGCTGGCTCCAGCAGCTCATGGAGGAGTCGCATAACGAAATCCAGCTGTCTCGCAAGGAGCAGATCCGCATCCTCACGCGTCTGACCGACGCGACGCTGTTCGAAGAGTTCATCCAGCGAAAGTTCATCGGCGCCAAGTCGTTTTCGCTCGAAGGCGGCGAGACGCTGATCCCGCTTCTAGACATGGCCTTCGAACACGCCGGGGAGCATGGCACACGCGAGATCGTCATCGGCATGGCCCACCGCGGCCGGCTCAACGTGCTCGCGAACATCCTCGGCAAAAGCCCGCAAAAGATCTTCCGCGAGTTCGAAGACGTCGACCCCGAGTTGTACATGGGCGGCGGCGATGTGAAGTACCACCTGGGCTACTCCGGCGATTGGCGGACTAGGTCGGGCAAGAACATCCACCTTTCGCTTTGCTTCAACCCCTCGCACCTGGAGTTCGTCAACCCCGTTGTGCTCGGGCGCATGCGGGCCAAGCAGGACCGCTCGGGCGCGACGACGCGTGGCGACCTGGGTTTTGCGCTGCTGATCCACGGCGACGCGGCGTTTGCCGGCGAGGGCATCGTCCCCGAGACGCTCAACCTCTCCGGGCTCGACGCGTACCACACCGGCGGGACGATCCACGTCGTCATCAACAACCAGATCGGCTTCACGACCGGTTCGGAAGACGCGCGGTCCACCGAGTACTGCACTGACATCGCGAAGATGCTCCAGAGCCCGATATTCCACGTCAACGGCGAGTCGCCCGAGGCGGTCGCGCAGGTCGTCAAGCTTGCGATGGCCTTCCGCCAACAGTTCAAACGCGACGTCGTGATCGACATGTATTGCTACCGCAAGCGTGGGCACAACGAGGGGGACGAGCCGCGCTACACGCAGCCGAAGATGTACGAGAACATCGATAGCCGGCCGGGCGTGCGCGAGGCGTATCTCGAGCGCCTGCTTGGCCTGGGCGGGGTGACGCAGGCGGACGCCGACCGGATCGCTGAGCGGCGCACCGAGCTGCTTGAGAAAGAACTTAGCGCCGCGCAATCCGCTGCCTACAAACCGCGCTCTGACGATCCGCGCGGGCTCTGGGCGGGCTACCACGGCGGCAAGGAAAACGTCATCGACGATGTCGACACCGGCGTCGATCGGGACACGCTCCAATCGCTGCTGCACAAGCAGCTCGAGTTGCCCGATGACTTTCACCTGCACCCCAAGCACAAGCGCTTGATGCGCATGAAGAAGGAGCAGGCCAAGGGCGAGCGCCCGCTCGATTGGTCGGCAGGCGAGTCACTTGCGTTCGCGTCGCTGTTGACGCAGGGCACGCCGATACGTCTGACGGGTCAGGACTGCCAGCGCGGCACGTTCAGCCACCGCCATGCCGTGCTGCACGACGTCGAGGACGGCCACGAGCATTTCCCGCTCAAGCACCTGTCGCCCGAGCAGGCCAACAGCGACATCTACAACTCCGCGCTCAGCGAGGCGGGTGTGCTCGGCTTCGAGTACGGCTACTCGCTGGATCAGCCCAACAAGCTCTGCATGTGGGAGGCGCAGTTCGGCGACTTCGTCAATTGTGCGCAGGTCATCATCGACCAGTTCATCGCGTCGGCCGAGGACAAGTGGAAACGCTTGTCGGGCCTGGTCATGCTCCTGCCCCACGGCTTTGAGGGCCAGGGCCCCGAGCACTCTTCGGCCCGGCTCGAACGTTTCCTGACCTCCGCGGCCGAGGACAACTACCAGGTCTGTCAGCCCACGACGCCCGCGCAGATGTTCCACCTGCTGCGTCGCCAGGCGATGCGCAAGTGGCGCAAACCGTTGGTCGTGATGACGCCCAAGTCGCTGCTGCGGCACCCGCGCTGCATCTCGGGCTTCGAGGACCTGGAGCAGGGCACCTATCAGCGCGTGATCACGGACCCCGAAGCCGACCCGAAGAAGGCCAGCCGGATCCTGTTGTGTACAGGCCGGGTGTACTACGACCTGATCGATCGCCGTGACAAGATGGAACGCGACGACCTTGCGATTATCCGACTTGAGCAGCTCTACCCGCTACCCCGCAGGATGCTCGCCGAGGCGATCGCTCCGTATAGCAAGGACATCCCGCTGGTCTGGGTCCAGGACGAGCCGCGCAACCAGGGGGCCTGGCCGTTCTTCCTCCAGCGGTTCCTGCAGGAGAAATTTCTGGGCGACCGCGAACTGCGTATCGCCTCCCGCAAGCATTCGGCGAGCCCAGCGACGGGGTCCAAGGCCGCCCACAAACTCGAGCAGGAACTGCTCCTTGCCGAGGCGTTCGGCGAGACCCTCGAAGAGAACACTCTGCCTACGACGGCCGTGAAGTAATTCTCCCGGCCAACCTGATACTATCCCGAAAAGACCGACCGACCGAACACCGTCGATAGACGACTGCAGGAGCCGAGCCCCGATGCCCACCGAATTGAAAGTCCCCGAGGTCGGCGAGTCCGTCACCGAAGTTGAGATCGGCCGATGGCTCGTGAAAGAGGGCGAAGCGATCACCGTCGACCAGCCGCTGGTCGAGCTTGAGACCGACAAGGTCAACCAGGAACTGCCCGCCCCGTTCAGCGGCGCGCTGGTCAAGATCCTCCGTCAGCCCGGCGACACCGCGCAAGTCGGCGACGTTATTGCGCACATCGAAGAGGGTGCTGCCGGTAGCAAGGCAAGCGACAACGGATCGGCCGCGCCGCAAGAGGCACCGAAACAATCGACATCGAAAGCCGAGGCGCCGCAAAGCGAAGCGCCTGCTGCCGCCGCCGACGCCAAAGTCATGCCCGCCGCCCAGGCTTTGCTCGATCAGCATGGCCTGAAGGCCAGCGACGTCGCCGCCACCGGCCCCGGCGGACGCCTGCTCAAAGAAGACGTCCTCAAGCACGTTGAAAGCAAAGGCAACGCCCCGGCCGCGGCACCCGCGCCAGCCCCCGCGCCTTCCGCACCTGCCCCCGTACCTCAACCCGCGGGGGATCGCGACGAAGAGGTCGTCAAGATGACCCCGCTGCGTCGTACCATCGCCAAGGCCCTGGTTGGCGCCCAGCAGAACGCCGCGCTACTCACGACCTTCAACGAGGTTGACATGACCAACGTCATGGCGATGCGTAAGCAGTACCAGGACCAGTTCGTCAAGAAGCACGGCCTGAAGCTCGGCTTCATGTCCTTCTTCGTAAAAGCCGCGATCGAAGGGCTCAAGGCCTTTCCCGCGGTGAATGCCGAGATCCGTGACGACCACATCGTCTACAAAAACTACTACGACATCGGCATTGCCATTGGTGGCGGCAAGGGGCTGGTCGTGCCCGTGCTGCGGAACGCCGAGCGGCTTAGTTTTGCCGGCGTCGAGAAGTCGATCGGCGAGTACGCGGTCAAGGCCAAGGACAACAAGCTCGCCATGTCCGACCTGACTGGCGGCAGTTTCACGATCACCAACGGCGGGGTCTATGGCTCGCTGCTCTCTACCCCGATCGTCAACCCGCCGCAGTCCGGAGTGCTGGGCATGCACGGCATCATCCGCCGACCGATCGCCGTGGGCGAGGTCGGCAAGGAGACCATTGAGGTCCGCCCGATGATGTACATCGCCCTGACCTACGACCACCGCATCGTCGATGGCCGGGAAGCGGTGACCTTCCTCAAGACGATCAAGGAAGCGATCGAAGACCCGGCGCGGATGCTGATTGAGGTGTAGCGCGCCTCGCCTAAGAAATCTGTCATAATCGAAGCCCACGCTTTTAAAGCGTGGGCTTCTTCATAGGATTTAGATATGCCCGAACATACCCACGAACTACTTGTCATCGGTGCCGGCCCGGCCGGCTATGTCGCCGCGATCCGTGCCGCCCAGCTTGGGATTGATACCGCCATCGTCGACAAGGAAAAACAGCTCGGCGGGACTTGTCTCCGCGTCGGGTGCATCCCGTCCAAGGCCCTGCTCGAGTCGTCGCACAAGTACGAAGACGCCAAGGACAACTTCTTTGCCCACGGCATCGAGGTCTCCTCTGTCGATTTGAACCTCAAGGCGATGATGAAACGCAAGGACAAGGTCGTCAAGACCCTGACCACCGGCGTCGCGGGCCTGATGAAGAAGAACAAGGTCAAGGTCTACCAAGGCACGGCCACCTTCAACAGCGATAAGTCCGTGGCCATCGGCAAGGACACCGTCAAGGCCAAGCATGTGCTCATTGCCACCGGCTCGGTCCCGTCCAGCATCCCCGGCGTGAACCTGGACGACCCGCTGATCGACACCTCGACCGACGCGCTCGACTACGACAAGGTGCCCGAGCACCTGGCGGTCATCGGCGCGGGCGTCATCGGCCTGGAACTCGGCAGCGTCTGGCGGCGCCTGGGTTCGAAGGTCACCGTGATCGAGTATCTGGACCGCATCATGCCCGGCATGGACGAGGAACTCGCGACCGCGGCGCACAAGGCGTTCAAGAGCCAGGGCGTTGAGTTCATGCTTGGCTGCGCGGTGCAGGGCGTGAGCTCAGGCAAAGACGGCGTGACGATCGAGATCAAGGACGCGGGCCCGGTGAAGGCCGACCGCGTGCTCGTGTCGGTCGGGCGTAAGCCGAACACCGAGGGGCTTGGTTTAGACAAGATCGGGATCACGCCGAACAGACGCGGGCAGATCGAGGTCAATGGCAAGTTCGAGACGGGTGTTGACGGCGTGTATGCCGTGGGCGATGTGGTGCCCGGCCCGATGCTGGCGCACAAGGCGGAGGAAGAAGGCATCGCCTGCATGGAGATGATCGCGACTGGCCATGGGCACATCGACTACAACACGATCCCCTCGATTGTTTACACGCACCCTGAGATCGCGAGCGTGGGCAAGAGCGAGCAGGAGCTCAGCGAGCAGGGCATCGAGTACAAGAAGGGCAGCTTCCCCTTCCTCGCCAACGGCCGAGCGCGGGCCAACGACGACACCGAGGGCTGGGTCAAGGTCTTGGCCGACGCGGCGACGGATCGCGTGCTGGGCGTGCACATCATCGGCGACAGCGCGGGCGATCTGATTGCGGAGTGTGCGACGGCGATGGCGTTTGCGGCGTCCAGCGAGGACATCGCCCGGGCCTGTCACGCCCACCCGACGCTGAGCGAGGCGGTCAAGGAAGCGGCCTTGGGCGTCAGCGGGCGTTCGATCCACATCTGAGCGGCTTTACTGCGTGATTTGGGAGGGCGAGGCTCCTGCCGAGCCTGGAATCACAATACGTTTGCGGCTCGGTAGGAGCCTCGCCCTCCCGTTGTAATCCTTGGACGGCAGCGTGCATCGTTATCACCTTGGCTGGTTGTAGACCGGCCTGATGGAGTTGTGTGACCCATGGCCAATCGACTGACAAGACGGGATGTGCTCGCGGGCGGGGCTGTGGCGTCGGCGACGCTCATGGGCGCTTCGGCTACGGTACGGGCCGACGATACGCCCGACACCGCGATGCCGCTGCCACCGATGAACCACCGATACCTGCTGTCCTGCAAGCTGGGGATGATCGCCAAGAAGGTCGACGGCAAGTCGCTTTCTCTGGCGGAGCGTTTAAAGCTTGCTAGAGATGCGGGCTTCGATGGCGTCGACTTCGACGAGGCGGGCAGCTACACGCCCGAGCAGGCGCAGCAGGCCTCTGCCGAGTCCGGCGTCTTCGTCCACAACGCGATCAACCACGACCACTGGAAGAAGCGCTTCACCAGCGCAAGCGAGGCCGACCGCAAGACGGCGCTCGAGAATTTGCTGCACTGCATCCGTGTGAGCCACGCGGCGGGGGGAAGCGGCGTGCTGCTCGTACCCGGTAGCGGCAATGATGGGCCTGAGAGTGTGGTGGCCGAGCGTGCGATCGAAGGCATCCGCCAGGCGATCCCGCTCGCCGCGGCTTTGGGTCAGCACATCCTTTTTGAAAACGTCTGGAACAAGATGTTTTACGACCACGACAAGGGGCCCGAGCAAACCGCCGACCGCTGGGCAGCTTTTGTGGATGCCTTCGATAGCCCGTGGGTCGGGATGTACCACGACATCGGCAACCACTGGAAGTACGGCAATCCCGGGGACTGGATCAAGACCTTCGGCCCCCGCGCGGTCAAATTCGACGTCAAGGGCTTTAGCCGGTCAAAAAACAAGTTCACGGACATCGGCGAGGGCGACCTACCCTGGGGCGATGTGCGTAAGGCTTTGGACGAGGTCGGGTTTACCGGCTGGTTCACGGCCGAGGTCGGCGGCGGGGGGCTGGACCGCTTGAAAACCGTGCGGAACCAGATGGCTGAGGCCCTGGGCGTCGGATGATAAACTACCGGACTGAATCTGAAGAGGGAGGGCTGCAGGAAATTCTGCGGCTCAATTAACTGGGCCTAGGCCCGCAATAAAGGACTCGGAATATGAGCGAATCGGAACAGAACCAAATCAGCCGGCGCAGCTTTGTGAAGCAGGGCACCGCCGGGCTCGCAGCCACCGCCGCCGCGGCGAACCTCGGCCTGCTGAGTTCCCAAGCGTTTGCACAGTCGGGCAACAAGACCCTGGGCCTGGGCATCGTCGGCTGTGGCGGGCGTGGCACCGGCGCGTTGGGCAACTGCCTCAAGGCTGCTGAAGAACTCGGCCTCAAGGTCAAACTCGTCGCCGTCGCTGACGTTGCCGCCGACCGCACCGAGCGCACTAAGAAGGCCATCGAGACTTCGTGGGGCGCCAAGGGCGGCTACGGCGTCACTGACGAGACGACCTTCGTCGGCATGGATGCGTACAAGAAGCTCTGTGCCCACCCGGACGTTGACATCGTTGTGCAGACCACGCCGCCGGGCCTCCGCTACCTCACGCTCCGTGAAGCAGTGAAGAACGGCAAGCACAGCTTCGTCGAGAAGCCCGTCTGCGTCGACTCGGACACCTACCGCCACGTCATCGCCTCTGGCGAGATCGCGAAGAAGAACGGCCTGGCCATCGTCACCGGTACCCAGTACCGCCGCGAGAACTCCTACGCAGACGCGATCAAGCAGCTGCAGGGTGGCGTCATCGGCGAAATCACCGCCAGCTACCAGTACTACTGCTCCTCGACGCAGTGGCATCTTGGCGACGGCGAGGGCAAGTGGGATCCAATGACCTACCAGATGCGCAACTGGCCCTACTTCACCTGGCTCTCCGGCGACCTTATCGCCGAGCAGTCGATCCACAACATCGACGCGATTAACTGGTCCATGGGCGGCCCGCCGGTGAAGGCCTACGCCTCGGGCGGACGCATCGACCGGACCCAGAAAGAGTACGGCAACATCTACGATCACTTCTCGGTCCACTTCGAGTGGGAGAACGGCGTCAAGTCCGCCTTCATGGGCCGGCACTACAAGGGCTCGACGAACAAGGTCTCCAACCGCTGGATCGGCACCAAGGGCATCATGGACCTGCGTCCCAACCCCGGCCGAACCTCGTGGATCGCACGCGGCCACGACGGCACGACCGTCCTCGCCCGCAACACCGGCCGTGACGGCAACAACCAGCCGTATGTCGAAGAGCACAAGGCGCTGCTCGCAGGCATCACCAACAACGATCCGGTCATGGAGATCCAGGAAGTTGCCGACTCGTCGCTGACTTGCATCCTCGGCCGCGAGTCCGCGTACTCCGGCAAGGAGCTGGACTTCAAGTTCCTCGCCGAAGAGGCCAAGCACAAGCTGCGGCCAGAAGGGATCGACGACGGGCCGAAGGCCGGCCCGGTTGAGCTGCCCTTCCCCGATGTCCGCAAGCCCGGCAAGTATAAGATCGTGTAAGCGATCCGCTGACAACACAAACAAAAAGAAGCCCACGCCGTCACGGCGTGGGCTTCTTTAGATCGTTAACCGCCGCCTGCAAAGGCAGCACGTTAAGCGCATTTAACTGTTACGAAGCGCCGCCTTTGCAGGCGGCGGCTAACCGCGCTATCAGAGTCTCATCAAACCTCGAAATCATCCGCCTTGCGGTAGGCGGCGATGCACTTGGCTTCGCCTTCCTTACCGCCGACGCTGTGGCCGTGCTCCATGCCGACTACGCCTTCAAACCCCTTCTTGTAGATGTATTTGAAGACGTTCTGGTAGTTGATCTCGCCGGAGTAAGGTTCCTTGCGGCCGGGATTGTCACCGACCTGGAAGTAGGCGATCTCGTCCCAGGCGTACTCCATGTTCTTGATCAGGTGGCCCTCGGTGATCTGCTGGTGGTACAGGTCGTCGAGGATCTTCATGCTCGGGCTGTTGACGCCCCGGCAGATCAAATAGCCCTGCGAAATCTTCGTCAGGTACAGCTCGGGGTGATTGGCGAACCAGTTCAACGGCTCGAGCACGACGACCAGTCCCGACGGCTCGCAGACCTCGGCGAGCACTCGCAGGTTGTCGATCACATTCGCGGTCTGGTAGTCCAACTCGAGCTTGTGGTTGACCTTGCCGGGCACGACGGTGGTCCACTTCGCGCCGCTGCGTTTGGCGACGTCAAGCATCTTGGTCATGTGCGTGCGGAGGTTGTCCTGGTACTCCTTGCTGGTGTTGGAGGTGAATTCATTGGAGCCAAAGTTCGCGGAGGACACGAACACGCCCATGGTCATGCCGTTGTCCTTGAGCTTCTTGCCCACGGCCTCCTGGAGTTTTTCATCGCGACGCGCCAGGCCGTTGTCTTCCCAGCCGGTGAAGCCCTGGTCGGCGGCGAACTGGATCTGGTCGAGGATGTCGTTGCCCGCGTGGGCCTTGAACTGGCCGGGGCTCGGGCCGTACTTGAGCTTGAACTTGCCGCCGTGGTCTTTTTTGTGGTCGCCGTGGCTGTCTGCGACGGCAGCGGTTGTTGCGCCGAGTGCGGCCGCTGCAGCGGCGCCGGTAGCGAGGAATTCGCGTCTTTTCATGGTTGGGTCCTTTATGGATGAAGGGCTGTCGTGAGTTTCAATATTCGGACGTGTAGGATCGAAATCGTCTTACGCTGGCGCATCTTCAGGCAACGCCTCTGCCGCGTCCGATTCGGACACATCGTCCGTTTTGACCTTGTCCCAGAACGCAACGGCGAAGATGACCATGATCACCGCGGCCATCCCGGCGGGGAAATACCAGTAGTTCGCCCAGTCCGTCATCGCGTTATCGACAAGTGACGGATCGACGCCCTCGGGGTAGCCCTTGCCGAACATGCCGGTCATCGTCTCGATGAAGGTGGGTGCTTCCTGTTCGCCCTTCGCCGCGGTGATGTTGTCGATCAGCGGCTGGTGGTTCTCGGGCGCGACGCCGTATTCGTCATAACTGTTGGGGATCTTCGATGCGGTGAAGGGCCAGCTTCCGCCGAAGGCCATACGGAATCCGAAGAACATGCCCAGGCCCTGGGTCAGGAAGACAAGCAGTGATTGGGCCTGTCCGCGAATCTCTGCCGGGGCCTTCTTGTCGGTGTAGATAAAGCCGGTGACGAAGAAGAAGTCGTAGCAGATGCCGTGCAGCGCGATGCCCATGAGCAGCATCCACATCACCTGGTCCGGGGCGCCCATGGCGAACAGGGCGTACCGCAGGACCCAGCAGGCCATGCCGACCAGCAGCATGATCTTCACGCCCAGCTTCCGGAAAAAGAAGGGGATCAGGAGCATGAAGATGATCTCGGACATCTGCCCGAGCGTCATCGCCGCGCCAGCCTCCTTGAAGCCTGCCGCACCGAGATAGTTGGAGGTCTGGCCGTAGTAATAGGCCAGCGGGATGCAGATCAGGAATGAGCAGATCGCGAAAACAAAGAACCCGGGGTTCTTAAGCAGCTTGAAGGCATCGAGCATAAACAGCGAGCCAATATCCAGCGGCTTGTCTTTCGCAGGCGGGGGGGTGTGCGGCAGCGTGAACGCATAGATGCCCAGAAGCAGGCTGCTGACCGCACCGAGCCAGAAAATGTTTAACGAAGCGGACCAGCCCACGGCACCGAGCCCAAGGCCCGCGACGATCCAGCCGATCGTGCCCCAGACACGTGCCTTGGGGAACTGTTCCTGGGGCAGGTGTGTGAAGGTGATCGAGTTGCCCAGCCCAAGGGTGGGCATGTAGCAGAGCATATACGCGATCATCAACCAGACGATGAGCCCGCCCTTGTCAGCACCCTGTGGCGCGATGACCGCGACCGCACACATGATCCCGCCGCCGATAAGCATCAGCACGCCGAACACTTTCTCGGAGGCGAAAAGCCGGTCGGCAATGAGGCCGAGGAACAGCGGGGCGATAATCGCCGCGATCGGAGCGCTTTCGTAGGCCCCACCGATGAAATCGCCCAGCCCGTTGGTGCTCATCGCCAGGGCCAGCGTCGCGAACCACGCCCCCCACGCGAAGAATTGCAGGAACATCATGATGCTCAGCCGGGTCAGGACGGCTGGCGGGTTTGGGGCAGGGCTTGACATGTGGGGCGCTCCTTAGAAGGGGAAAGAGGGTCTGTTCCTCGTTCAGAAGACGAATATAGCCCAACTCAGGGCCCTCTGCGGGGCGTCTGGGACGATTACCCCGGATCAAGAAATCGCTGGAAGTTCAGTAAGGGGGTTACCTTAGTGGCGAGAATGTGCGATAATGAATAGGGTTTAATGAATTGCTGGTATAGTTATCAGCATAAGCCCACCTGATTGAAGCCCGGGCATGGCATCCGCTGCCACACCCCGCCCGGGTCAATGTACCGCCTGCCCATGCGTGATTTCAAGGTAACTTCAGCAGCAGGCCAGTCCGCACTGGCCTCCGTCCTGGCGGGTCTGACCCGTTTGCTCAGCAATCATGAGCGCACGCTTGATGAGACCCTGGACGCGATCCTTGCGCTGGGCTGCCGACGGCTGGGCCTAGACATCGGCGTGCTCTCACGCATCAAGGGCACCTCCTACGACGTCCGCTCGCTCTGCGCGATGTCGGGCACACCGCTGCGAGTCGGCCAGACCCTCGCGCTGGGGCAGACCTTCTGTGAAAAAACACTGGAAGAAGGCAACACCTTCTCCGTCAGCCACGCGGCGCACACGCCGCTGGCCGGTCACCCCTGCTACCGGGCGTTTGCATACGAGTCGTACATCGGCACACCCGTCCGTGTGAAGGGCGAGGTCTGGGGAACGCTGAGCTTTGCAAGCCGCGACACCCTGGGCCGAGGCTTTGACCCTCAGGACCGTGACTTCGTCGAACTGCTTGCCGCCATCCTTGGTGGTGAGATGGACCGCGATACCCTCGACGCACAGATGAACGCGGCGATGGAAGAAGCCGAGCACGCACGTCGCGAGACCCAGGCCGTGCTCGACCGTCTGCCAGCGATGGTCTGGCGCAAGGATCTGGAGGGCCACATTCTCCAGGCCAACGACGCCGCCGCACGCCTTGCCAAGATGACGCCCGACGAGATGGTCGGCAAGCACGTCTCAGACCTGTACCCCAAAGACCTCGCGCTGATGATCGAGCGCGACGATAAAGAGGTGGTCCATTCCGGCAAGCCCAAGCACGGCGTCGTCGAGTCATGGACGGGAGAGCACGGCAGGCTTCACTACGTACAGACGGACAAAATGCCGACCCGCAACACCGCGGGCGACATCGATGGCGTCGTTGTTGTCTCTACCGATATCACCCACCTCAAGCGGGCCGAGGACGAGCTCCGCTCGATGAATGTGCGATTCAGTGCGTTCATGCGCAACTCGCCCGCGATCAAGTGGGCGGTGGACAGCGATGGGTGCTATGTCTTCATCAACCCTGCTTTTGAGCAGATGATCGGCGTCAAGGCCGATCAGTGTGTAGGTCGCAAGCCCGAAGATGTCCTGCCGCCAGAAGCGGGCGATGTGTTCGAGTCTGTCTCGCATCAGGTGGCCCTGCTCACCGAAACCGGTGCCGAGGCACAGACAATCCACGTCGACCTGCCGATCAACGGCCGGGTGGTCCCGCTGATGGTCACACGCTTTGCGTACACCGACGCCAAGGGCGAAGTCTATGTCGGCGGTTCGGCCGTCGACCTGTCCGACGTCGCGATGGTGCAGCGCGAGCTGGCCCAACGCAACAAAGACCTCAAGGCCCTGCTGTACGTTATCTCGCACGACCTTCGCGAACCGCTTCGTGCGATCCGCAACTTCTCCGGCCTGGTGGTCGACCGCGAATACGAGACGCTCAACGAGTCGAGCCGTGACATGCTCAGCCGCGTCATTCGCGGGGCAGAGCGGTTGGACCAATTGCTGTCGGACGTGCTGACGCTCTCACGTGCCCAGCGTGCCGAGCCCGCGACCGGTGTGGTGCCCAGCAAGAAGATCGTCAAGGAAGTGCTTGGCGATCTGCAGGACACGATCGATCACTGCTCGGCGACGGTCGATGTGCAGGAAGAAGAGTTGCCCAAGCTCAAAGTCGATGCCTTCTGGCTCCGCCAGGCGGTGCACAACCTGGTGACCAATGGGTTGAAGTTCACCAACCCCGACGAATCGCCCGAGCTTTCGATCCGTGCTTACCAATACGACCCCTCAACGACCGATAACACGGGGCAAGTCAGCGTCGATCGAAAAATGACGGGACTGGTCTTTGAGGACAAGGGCCCGGGGGTTGAAGACCACCAACGCGAGCGTATTTTCGGACTCTTCCAACGTGGTGTCGGGCGCGATGTGCCGGGCACTGGTGCGGGGCTTGCGATCGTCGCTCAGGTCGCTGAACGGTACCACGGCCGGGTCTGGGTCGAGGACTGCGAAGGCGGCGGATCACGGTTTATCCTCGCGTTCTACGCGTGAAACGGCTGTTACAGGCTTTTTTGGCCGATAGGCAAAATAATTTTCAATTATTCTCGAAAACATAGCGATATGTTCGACGTCTATAGTACGTGCAATTTACAGCACTTACGCCTGCTCTAGTTTGTTAAGCCTAGTCATTTCAGCTTGCCTTATTAGGCGTACCGATTTCCGGTAGTTCTGAAAAAATCGGGGTTTTTAGCAATAACTCGCTATAGCCTAAACGAAAATTTAGACAATAATGAATGTGTGCGTAAAGTAGTTTCGCTGGAGAGGTAAGTTTTATGTCCAAATCTGAAACTCGAATTTTACTCGTTGACGATAGTGACGATGACATTTTCTTGGTGCGTGAAGCATTCAAGGAATCCGGTGTTGCCCATCGCCTTGATGCGATCTCTGATGGCGAGAAAGCACTGAATTTCCTCAAGGAAGATGGCAACCGTCCTGACGTCGTGCTCTTGGATATCAATATGCCCCGGTTCAGCGGGTTTGATGTCCTCGAATGGGTGCAGTCCGACCCGAGCCTGCGTGAAATCCCGATCGTGATGCTCACCACCAGCGAGCAGCCCGAAGATGTCCGCCGTGCGACCGAAGGCGGCGCCCGGGATTACTTCCGCAAGCCGGTTGAATTCAGCCACCTGCGCGACCTGGCCTGCCGTGTGCTCGACCGCTGGGGCTCAGAGAACACCGAAGAAGAAGCAGTCGCCCCGTCTCTCTGACGGCACCGGCCTTCCATTCAACTCGGAAATCCATCGATTTGGGCTCTAATTTGCTCAAACTGGTGTTTTTCTATTCAACGCGAATCGACGAATCCCCTTCAGTGGGGTACTCTATGGTTGCAAAGACTCTAGGCATTGGCTTATGATTCTGGCACTCCTTTCCCCCTATGGGTAGTGATTAACAGCTATGCCGAACACCATCCCCGTCTTAATGATCGATGACAACGAGGACGACATCGTCCTGCTCCGCGAACGCTTGGCGAGCCTGCCGGACGGGCCTTATGAACTTAGTTCTGAGGTCGACGCTGAGAACGCGATTGCACAGGTCAAGGCGATCAACCCCGCCGTCATCTTCCTGGATTACCGCCTGAGCACCACGACCGGCTTGGAAGTCATCCGTGAGATGCGTAAGCAGGGTCTGCTCCAGCCCGTGATCGTTCTGACCGGTCAGGGTGACGAGTACCTCGCGGCAGAGATCACCCGTGCCGGCGCCAACGCCTACCTCGTGAAGGACGACATCGCTACGCCGCGTCTGCCCGAGACGATCGAGCGCGTGATCGAGGAAGCCCGCAAGAACGCTCCCGACCGTGCCGAGCGCTCTGAGACCCTCTCGCGTCTGGACAACCTCACCCCTCGTGAGAACGAAGTCCTGGACGAGATCGTCAACGGCCTGACCAACAAGCAGATCGCTGCCAAGATGCATCGCTCGATCGAGACCATCAAGGTCCACCGGGCACACATCATGTCCAAGCTGATGGCGGAGTCGACCGCGGACCTCGTCCGCCGCGTGACCAACGCCCGCGTCGGCAAGTAAGCGGCAGGGCATTTTTCTTGCCCCACCCAACGTAACACCGTATTCAATCCCTTACTCCTACAAGAGTAAGGGATTGTTTTTTAATGTCGCTTTTCGTGAAGCTATGTGCAGATCCCGGCCCTTGCATTTTCAGCAGAAATCCTCTGCCAAGGTGCTAGACTCATGGGAGCTTCAGGGCGTCTAGAATATGGTTTGGTCGGAATGAATACGCGTGAGGGACTGCCGTGATGATGAATCGATCTCGACTGCTCAAAACACTGGCTACCCTCTGTTTAGCGGGTGTGGCGGCCGTCGTTTTGTCGCCCTGGGCGTGGACACCTGACAACACGGTCGAGCGTGACAGCGCAGCGCCCATCGGCGCGTTGCTTGTCCCTGTCGCGGATGCACCCGCTGATGACGAAAAGATCGACTTCGCACGCGAAGTGCTTCCGATCCTTTCGAACCACTGCTTCCACTGCCACGGCCCGGACCAAGACTCGAAGGAAGCCAAGGCCGCGGGCTTCCGCCTGGACCTTGCAGAAGAAGCGATCGACTTTGAGATGATCATCCCCGGTGATGCGGCCAAGAGCCCGGTCATCGATGTGATCACGACGACTAAGGCCAAGCGTCGCATGCCGCCGATCGATTCCGGCAAGCCCCAGCTCACACCCAAGCAGGTCGACACGCTCCGCAAGTGGATCGACCAGGGCGCGGAGTACACCGACCACTGGGCGTTTGTGAAGCCGGTCAAGCCCGAGGTGCCGAAGCTGCCCAAGGGCGCGGACGCGAAGTGGGTGTCTAATGACCTTGACTATTTCATCCTCGACAAGCTTTCGGCCAATGGCTTGGAGCCGAACGGGCCCGCCGACAAACACCGCCTGATCCGTCGGCTGTATCTGGACCTCATCGGCCTGCCGCCGACGCCCGATCAGGCCAAGGCCTTTGTTAATGACGCGTCGCCTGATGCGTTTGAGAAGGTAGTGGATGAGCTGCTCGCATCGCCGCAGTTCGGCGAGCACTGGGCCCGTCAGTGGCTGGACAACGCACGCTATGCCGACACCCAGGGTTTCGCGGAAGACAGGCCGCGCACGATCTGGCGTTTCCGTGATTACGTGATTGATGCGTACAACCGGGACCTGCCTTTTGATCAGTTCACGATCGAACAGATCGCAGGGGACCTGCTGGACAACCCAACGATCGATCAGCTCATCGCGACGGGCTTTCACCGCAACACGCTTACGAACACCGAGGGCGGCACCAACGATGAGGAGTTCCGCGCAGCGGCGGTGATCGATCGCGTCAACACGACCGGCGAGGTCTGGCTCGGCCTGACCGTGGCCTGTGCCCAATGCCACACGCACAAGTACGACCCAATCTTCCACGACGAGTACTTCGCGCTCTACGCCTATTTCAATCAGACTGAAGACAACGACCGGCCGCGGGATATCCCCTTCATCAAGGCGCCGAACGCGAAGCAGCAGGCCGAGCTCGACACGCTCAAGCAGCAGGTTGATGCTGCCCGTAAAGCACTGACCGATGCGGGTCAGAAAGCCTTTGTCGCGCCGAAAGACCCCAAGGCCAAGGACGCGCCCAAGCCGACGCCGGAGCAGGCGAAGCTTGTCGCTGCGGAGAAGCGGTACAACGACTTCAACAACCGTGTGCCGACCACGCTGGTCATGAAGGAGTTGCCCGCGGATCAACATCGCGAAACGTACCTATTCAAGGGCGGCAGCTTTCTGGCACCGGATAAGGAAGGCGGCATCGTTGAGCCCGGCGTGATCAAGGCACTCCATCCCCTGCCCGAGGACATTCCGAAGAACCGCATGGGCCTGGCGAAGTGGCTCGTGCACGAAGATAACCCGCTGACCGCGCGAGTGCAGGCCAACCGAATCTGGGAGCAGATCTGGGGCATCGGCCTGGTGGAGACCACCGAGGACTTCGGCTTCCAGGGAAGCTACCCGAGCAACAAAGACCTGCTCGATTACCTCGCGGTGACCTACCAAGAGGATCTCAAGTGGTCGACCAAGTCGTTGATCAAGATGATTGTCCTGTCGTCCGCGTATCAACAGAGCGGGCTGCACGATGCGGAGAAGTTGGAGGCGGACCCGTCTAACCGATTGATGTGGCGCGGGCCGCGTCTAAGACTTTCTGCCGAGCAGATCCGTGACCAGGCCCTGTCCATCGCGGGCATCCTGAAGCAGGACCGTATCGGCGGGCCCTCGGTGACGCCGTACTTGCCCGATGGCGTGATCCCGCAGTCGTTCTCCGGTTCGCGGATGAGCGAGAGCAAGGGCGACGATCTTTACCGCCGAGGTGTTTACACGTTCTGGAAGCGTGGATCGCACTACGCGTCCTTTGCTGCGTTCGATGCGCCGTCGCGTGATATCTGCACCGCCAAGCGATCGCGCACGAACACGCCGCTGCAGGCCTTCGTCACGCTCAACGACACCGCGTTCTTTGAGGCGGCCCAGATGCTTGGCCGACGCGTTATCGCTGAGGGCGGCGAGCAGCTCGACGATAGGCTGAACTACGGCATGTGGTTGGCGCTGCAGCGTGACCCGAGCGACGTTGAACTCGAGGCGCTTCGCGAGGTCTACACACAGTCCCTGGCCGATTACCGCGAGAACCTTGGCGCGGCGAAAGAGACGGCGGTGGGCCCGTCGCCCGCGCTGCCCGAAGGGATGGATGTTGCCGAGGCCGCTGCGATGACGATGGTGGGCAACGTTTTGCTGAACCTTGATGAATTGATCAACAAGCCGTGAGGCGTTTGCAATGAACGACCCCTATGTGAATCCGATACTGCACCAGGAACGTGTCCAGGCGATTACGCGTCGGCACTTCCTCGGTAAAGCGACCAAGAGCTTCGGCGCCGCGGCGCTCGCGGGCCTGTTGACTGATGGCGCGATGGGCGCGCCGACGGGGCCGAGCGAAGAGCAGATCGCCAAGGCCGCGACGCACTTCGCGCCCAAGGCCAAGCGGATCATTTATCTACACATGGCCGGCTCGCCGCCGCACCACGACCTGTTCGACTACAAACCGCTGCTGAATCAGCGCCACGGCGAGGTCGCGCCCAAAGAGGTCTACGCCAGCCGCTCGGCCTTCGTGAAGCCCAACGCGAAGGTGTTGGGCACGCCCTACAAGTTTGAGAAGGTTGGCCAGTCGGGCATGTGGATGAGCGAGCTGCTGCCGAACCTCAAGACGGTGGCGGATGACCTTTGTGTTGTGAAGTCGCTGTACACCGAACAGTTCAATCACGCGCCCGCCCAACTCGCGCTGTATACAGGCCACTTCCTCGCGGGCCGGCCGTCGATGGGTTCGTGGCTCACGTATGGCCTGGGCAGCGAAACCGACAACCTCCCCGCGTTCCTCGTGCTGGTGTCCGGCGGCAAGAGCCCTTCGGCGGGCGGCGCGGCATGGGGCTCTGGCTTCCTGCCTTCGATCCATTCCGGCGTGCAGTGCCGGTCCGAGGGCGACCCGATCCTCTACGTCAGCGACCCGAAGGGTGTGAGCCGGGAAACCCGTCGGCGCACGGTCGACGCGATCAACAAGATCAACGAAGTGCAGGCCAAGGAATTCAACTGCCCCGAGACGCTGACGCGTATCGAGCAGTACGAGCTTGCTTTCCGCATGCAGACGTCCGTGCCCGAGGTGATGGACATCCGCAAGGAGAAGCCCGAGACGCTGGAGATGTACGGTGCCGAACCCGGCAAGGAATCGTTCGCGAACAACTGCCTGCTCGCGCGTCGCCTCAGCGAGGCGGGCGTGCGGTTTGTTCAGATCTTCGACTGGGGCTGGGATGTGCACGGCACGGGCCCAAACGACGACATCGTCACGCAGCTGGGCAAGAAGTGTAAGCAGACCGACCAGCCCGTCGCGGCATTGATCACCGACCTGAAACGCCGTGGCCTGCTCGACGAGACGCTGGTTGTCTGGTCCGGTGAGTTCGGTCGGACGGTGATGAACGAGGAGCGTAACAAGAAGGGCTTCATCGGCCGGGACCACCATCCGAACTGCTTCACGATCTTCATGGCCGGCGGAGGCGTGAAGGGCGGCGCAGTGATCGGCGAGACCGATGAGTGGGGTGCGCATGTTGCTGAGAACCCGATCCACATCCACGACCTGCAGGCATCGATCCTGCACCTGATGGGGATCGACCACAAGCGTCTGACTTATCGCTTCCAGGGCCGGGACTTCCGCCTGACGGATGTGCACGGGCATGTGAAAAAGGAACTGTTTGCTTAAGAGGATGGGAGCACTTGGCTAAGCCGCACGTCAACCCGGTGCTCCATGCCCAGCGTGTTCAGGCGATTACGCGCAGGCACTTCCTGGGCAAGGCGACGAAGAGCTTCGGTGTCGCATCACTCGCGGCGCTGTTGGCCGACAACGCGATGGGTGCCCCGACGCAGCGCCAGCAAGACCAGCTCCTCGATACCGCGACCCACTTCGCCCCCAAAGCCAAGCGGATCATCTACCTGCATATGGCCGGCTCGCCGCCGCACCACGACCTGTTCGATTACAAGCCGCTGCTGAATCAGCGCCATGGCGAGGTCGCGCCCAAGGATGTTTACGCCAGCCGCTCCGCGTTCGTGAAGCCCAACGCGAAGGTGCTGGGTACGCCCCACAAGTTCGAGCGGGTGGGCCAGTCCGGCGCGTGGATGAGCGAGCTGCTACCGAACCTCAAGACGGTGGCGGATGACCTGTGCATCGTCAAATCGCTTTACACCGAGCAGTTCAACCACGCGCCCGCGCAGCTCGCGCTGTATACCGGGCACTTTCTCGCGGGCCGTCCGTCGATGGGTTCGTGGCTCACGTATGGCCTGGGCAGCGAAACCGACAACCTCCCCGCGTTCCTCGTCCTGGTATCCGGCGGCAAGAGCCCGTCGGCGGGCGGCGCAGCGTGGGGCTCGGGCTTTTTGCCCTCGATCCATTCCGGCGTGCAGTGCCGGTCCGAGGGCGACCCGATCCTCTATGTTTCAGATCCCGAGGGCGTGACGCGCGAGGGCCGACGACGCACGATCGACGCGATCAACAAGATCAACGCGGCGCAGGCCAAAGAGTTCGGCGACCCGGAAACGCTGACGCGCATCGAGCAGTACGAGTTGGCCTTCCGCATGCAGACGTCCGTGCCCGAGGTGATGGACATCGCGCAGGAGAAGCCCGAGACGCTGGAGATGTACGGGGCGGAGCCGGGCAAAGAGTCGCTGGCGAACAACATCCTGCTCGCGCGTCGGCTCAGCGAGTCGGGCGTGCGCTTTGTCCAGCTCTTCGACTGGGGCTGGGACATGCACGGCACCAACACCAACAACGACCTGGTCGAAGGCCTGCCCAAGAAATGCGAGCAGATGGACCGCCCGGTCGCGGCACTGATCGCCGACCTCAAACGCCGTGGCCTGCTCGACGAGACGCTGGTCGTGTGGTCGGGTGAGTTTGGCCGGACCGTGATGAACGAGGAGCGTAAGAAGGGGACCAAGCTGCTGGGCCGGGACCACCACCCCAACTGCTTCACAATCTTCATGGCCGGCGGCGGTGTGAAGGGCGGCTCGGTGATCGGTGAGACCGACGAGTGGGGCGCCCACGTGGCGGAAAACCCGATCCACATCCACGATCTGCAGGCCTCGATCCTGCACCTCATGGGGATGGACCACAAGCGGCTGACCTATCGCTTCCAGGGCCGGGACTTCCGCCTCACGGACGTGCACGGGCATGTGCGGAAAGAGCTGTTCGCTTAACCCTCAGTCTGGCGTCATATGTTGGGAGGGCGAGGCTTCTGCCGAGCCGCAAGCTTTTTGTGCCACGCGGCTCGGCAGGAGCCTTGCCCTCCCCAATCCGTTTTAGCGTTTATCCCGGGGCTGTTATGATGTCTGCCCTTCCAAGAACGAACCCAATCACCGGAGATCCCCGATGAAACGATTACTCCTCGCTTTCACCCTCGCTTTTGCCCCCGCCGCGCTGGCACACGACGCACCCGGCGCTCACGGCCCCCACGACCGACCCAGCCGCGCACAGACAGAACGCGTGCAATTGGGCCAGGGCCTCAACCAGTTCGTCACCATCCCCGGCTGGGCCAAGGTCCCCAAAGGTGATCACTTCGGCCCGACCCACGGCAGCGCCGCGGTCGACAAAGAAGGCAACATCTACATCACCCTGAACTCCGCCAATCAGGACGGTGCCGGCATCCTCGTCTACGACAAGGAAGGCAACGTCAAGAAGAGCATCGCCAAGGGCGAGCACGGCCTGCACAGCCTGATCTACGTCGAAGAAGACGGCAAGGGCTTCCTCTACGGCGCCCAGAACGCGATCAAGGACAAGATGGGCGCGGTCAAGCTCACGCTCGACGGCGAAGTCGTCATGCGTTTGGGCAAGCCCAAGGAATCTACCGCCAACGGTTGGCGCCCGACCGCGGTCGCGGTGGGCCCGGACGGTGATATCTATCTCGCCGACGGCTACGCCTCCAACTTCATCTACCAGTGGGACAAGACCGGCAAGTTCATCCGTCAATTCGGCGGGCGCGGCAAAGAGGGCGGTAAGTTCAGCACCTGCCACGGCATCAACGTCGACTACCGCGGCAAAGAGCCACGCCTGCTCATCTGTGACCGCGAGGCCGGCCGGTTGCAGTACTTCAGCCTCGAAGGCGAGTTCCAGGAAGTCAGCACGACGGGCCTGCGTCGGCCTTGCGCGGTGGTCTTCCACGGTGATCACGCCGCCGTCGCTGAGCTCGCGGGTCGCGCGGTCGTCCTGGGCAAGGGCAACGAAGTCGTCAGCATCCTCGGCGACAACTACAACACCAAGCAGCGGGCCAACTACGGCTTGAAGCCGGCCGACTGGACCGAAGGTCTGTTCAACGCCCCGCACGGCCTGGCCTACGACAACGACGGCAACCTGATCATCACCGAGTGGAACGCCAACGGCCGCTTCGCATTCCTCCAGAAGATCGACCCCGCCGCCAAGAAGGCCGAATAAACCGGCCAACGCTCCGAATCCCTCCCCGACCTCAAGCACGACGCGCGGGTCGGGCGATAAATCTAAAGACACAGGCCGGCCGATTCACCTTGGCCGGCCTGTTTTTCAGGCTCCAGGGACCTGGGCCGCATGTAATGGCATGAAGGTCCTTTGCGTCGCGCTGGAGGTGGGTAAGGTTGATTTATGCGCACGGGATGGCGACAAGTTGAAGGATTCCTCAAGCTCAGTGCGCTGGTCTTGTTCGCTGTTGTTGGCGTGCTGGTGCTGGTCTTGCTGCGTACCGAGCCTGAGGCCAAAGGCGCCGCACCGCCGGGCGCGATCGACCCGATCAAGGCCGCGGCCAAGCGCGACCCGCTTGCGGCCAAATTGGAGAAGCGCCTGGCCGACGATATCCGCCCGCTGATCCAGAAGTACTGCTATGAGTGCCACGCGAACGGCAAGAAGAAGGGCGGCGTCACGCTCGACGGGCCGGGCACGATCAAGGACATCATGGACGGGGCCGAGGACTGGCTGACGGTGGTCGAGGTGTTGAACGCCGGGCTGATGCCGCCGGAGAAGCAGCCCCAGCCCACCGCGCACGAGAAGCTCACGATTCAGCAGTGGGTCGAAGAGGCCGCGGACTACTACCCCGCCGACGCGAAGCCTGACCCCGGCTGGTACACCATCCACCGCCTGAACCAAAGCGAGTACCGCAACACGCTGCGCGACCTGCTCGGCATCGACCCGGCCAAACACGACCTGGCCGAGCACCTGCCCAGCGACGACACGGGCTACGGCTTCGACAACATCGCGGACGTGCTGTCGATCTCGCCTTTGCAGTTGGAAGTCTTTCTGGACGCGGCGGATCAAGCGGTCGAGTTGTCGATGGGCCCGGACACGAAGCAGAAGCCGAGCACGTTGCGTGATCTCAAGCGAACCGCCGCGGGCGACGATTTGCCTGATGGTGGTCAATACCTCTGGGGTAACGGCACCATCTCGGGCAAACACAAGTTCTCTGCCGACGGCGAGTACGTCATCACCGCGCGCGTCTACGGCGATCAGGCCAAGGGCATCGGCCCCCGCATCGAATTGATTGTCGGCGACAAGGTGCTCAAGACCCATCAGGTCAAGGCGATCCGTGGCGACCCGGTCGAGCAGGTCACCGTGACCGGGGCATTCAAGCGCGGGACACAAGCCATCGCGGTTCGCTTCATCAACGATGAAGTCATCGACGGCCGAGACCGCAATCTCTATGTCGAATCGATCAGCGTCACGGGCCCGATCGAGCAAGCAAATCGAGAGGCCTACGATCAGATCTTCTTCATCCAGCCCACCGCTGACGACCAGGGCAACCGTCTGCCGGGGGTGGAGAGTCGAAAGCGGATCACCGAGTCCCAGGCTGCGCGTCAGGTTCTCGAGCGCTTCGCGGCCCGTGCGTTCCGTCGGCCGGCGACTTCCGGCGAGGTCGCCGCACTGCTCCGGCTCTACCGCCAGGCCCGCGAGGCGGGCGACGACTACGAGCCGGCCGTCAAGCTCGCACTCACCGCGACGCTGGTCTCCCCCAACTTTCTATACCGCCCGATTGCCAACCCCAAACCCACCGACTCGTCCTTCATCTACGAGCTCAACGATTACGAACTGGCCTCCCGACTCTCGTATTTCCTCTGGTCCAGCATGCCCGACGACCGGCTGCTCGACCTGGCCCGCGCGAAGAAGCTCAGCGATCCCGACGTTTTGAGCAAACAGATCAAACGCATGCTGATGGACCCACGTTCAGATGCGCTTGTCGAAAACTTCGCCGGCCAGTGGCTGCTCTTGCGTGAGCTCGATGGGATGGAGATGGACCCGAAGAAGTTCCCCGCGTTCGATTCGTCTTTGCGTGATGCGATGCGGGAAGAGGCCGAGCTCTTCTTCGCGGATGTCCTGCGTGAGAACCGAAGCGTGTTGGAGTTTCTCGACAGCGACCGAGCATTCCTAAACGAAAAGCTCGCTAAGCACTACGGCGTACGCGGCGTGCGGGGCGAACAGTTCCGGTCCGTCCAGCTCCCCGCCGACTCGCCACGCGGCGGCGTCCTGACGATGGCGGCGACGCTTACCGTGACCAGCCACGCGACCCGCACGAGCCCGGTCAAGCGCGGCGACTACGTGCTCGCGCAGTTGATGGGCACCGCGCCCCCGCCCCCGCCGCCGGACGTCCCGCCATTGGAGCAGGCGACCGAAAAGGTGGGCGAGGACAAGACGCTGCGTGAGCAGTTGGCGGCGCACGTCGCCGACCCCAACTGCGCGGTCTGCCACAAGCGATTGGACCCGATCGGCCTGGCGATGGAGAACTTCACTGCCATCGGGGCCTGGCGCGACACCGAGCAGGGCAAGCCCATCGACGCGTCGGGCGAGCTGCCCGGCGGCATCGCGTTCAACGGGCCCATCGAGCTCAAGCGTGTCATGCTCGAACGCCGAGATCAGTTCGTCGATAACCTCTGCCGAAAGCTCCTGACGTATGCTGTGGGCAGGGGGCCCGAGCCGTTTGATCGGCCTACCATTAACAAGATCGCGCAATCTGCCGAGGATGATGGATACCGGATGCAGGCCCTGATCGAGGCGATTGTGCTTAGCGATGCGTTCCGAAAAGCGAGAGGCAGGGAGACCCAGCCATGACCACCCCCGCGAACGACCCCAAGACGACCTTCAACATCACCGGGCAGGTCAAGCCGATCTCCCGCCGCGCGATGCTCAAAGGATTGGGCGTGGCGATGGCGCTGCCGATGCTCGAGGCGATGGGCCCGGCCTCCAAGGCGCTCGCCGCGCCTGCCGGTGCCGCCGGAGCTATGCCGACGCGGATGGCCTTTGTCTTCGCGCCCAACGGCGTCAACTACGACCACTGGCTCCCCAAAGGTGAGGGCAAACGCTACGAACTCTCTCCGACCCTCAAGCCCCTCGAAGCCGTCCGCCAGCACGTCAACGTCATGACCGGCCTGACGCTCGACAAGGCGCGGGCCAACGGCGACGGGCCCGGCGACCACGCACGATCATCCGCCACCTTCCTGACCGGCGCACAGGCACGCAAGACATCGGGCAACGACATCCGCATCGGCGTCAGCGTCGATCAGTTCGCCGCCCAACAGATCGGCGACAAGACGCGACTGCCTTCACTGGAGATCGGCATGGAACGCGGCCGATCGGCGGGGCGATGCGACTCGGGCTACTCGTGTGCCTACGTCTCGAACGTCGCATGGGCGGACGAAGACACACCCGTGCCGAAGATGACCAATCCGCTGGACGTGTTCGAGCGCATGTTCGGCGAGATCGACAACGTCGAAGCCGAGGCCGCCAAGCAGGACCGCCTGCGCCGCCGCGCGAGTGTGCTCGACTACGTCATGCAGGACACCCAGAGTCTGGAGCGCAAGCTCGGCAAGTCCGACCGCAACAAGATCGACGAGTTCCAGACCTCGATCCGAGAGATCGAACGCCGTGTGCAGCTCGCGCGAGAAGGCGTGGATGTCGTGGCGCCCGACGTTGAACCGCCCAAGGAGGTGCCCACCAAGCTCTCCGAACGTATTGACCTGATGTACGACCTGATGCTGCTGGCCTTCCGCATGGATGTGACGCGGGTGAGCACGTTCATGCTCGGTAACGGCGGGAGCAATAAACGCTTTGAAGAGCTGAATGTCCGCGACGGCCACCACTCGCTCAGCCACCACCGCAACAACGCCGAGATGGTTGCGAAGATCCGCAAGATCGACCGCTTCTACGTCGAGGGCTTCTCACGCTTCGTGAAGAAGATGGCGGACACGCCCGACGGCAAGGGCTCGCTTCTGGACCACAGCATGGTGCTCTACGGCAGCGGGATCTGCGACGGCAACCGACACAACCACGAGAACCTGCCCATCGTCATGGCCGGCAGGGCCAACCACTCGATCGATACCGGCCGCCTGATCCATTACGGCCGCGAAACCCCGCTTTGCAACCTGTACATGTCGATGCTTGACCGCGCGGGCTGCGATGTGGCGGAGTTCGGCGACGCGACGGGCCGGCTTAACAAGCTCAAGGCTTGAGCAAGCTCTTTGTTCTGACAGGCCCAGGCTTTATCATTTCAGGATGGCGAATCTGTCGCGCTGTCGATCGGGTGTCATCTTTCTGCTTTCACTAGCAGCTCTACTTGTCTTGCTGCCGGCGGATCTGGCACTGGCCCAGGCCGATTGGTCTGCGAAGGTCATCAAGCAGCGCAACCCCGCCGAGAAGGAAAGGATCGCTGCAACATCCGCCCACCGCCTGGGTGTGTCCGAGCAGGCGCTCTTGAATCTGGTTGACAATGAACGGCATGGACCCGCGGTCGCATCCGCAGTCGGCCAGTACTTTGAAAAGGCCACTCAGGTCCCCCAGCGGTTTATTGCGATTCAGGAAGCGGTACGCCGACGGGACATCGGTGCAAAGACCGTTGTGTTCGCGGCGATGAGCCCGATCGCTGAGCAACTCATTGCTGCGCTGACCCTCTCGCGCGACGAGATCGACAGGCAGATCGCGGCGCGCATGATCGCGGTGCTCGAGACGATGAAGCGTCTTGAGCAGGATGCAAGGCGACCGGTCCCGGAAGGCAAGCCCAACGCGCAGGTCATCAAACAGGCCGAGCCTCCGCCCTGGCTCAAGGGCGAGTACAGCGCCCAGCTCAAGACGCTGATCGAGACCAGCAAGAGCCGGGACACGCTTGAGTACGCCTTCCTGGCCGTGGGGCTGGGGCGCATGGAAGCGCTGAGGGAACTTGCCCAGGCGCATGTTTCGCACCGTGTCCCGGATGTCGCGTACGCGGCGCGGTTTGCTATGGCGTCGCTCGGCGATGAGGTTGATGCCGGCAGGCTCATCGAGGACCTGGCGAACATCGAGCGGACACGGGCCAAGGACCCGCTGAGTTATGACCCCGGCCACAGCCCACTGGTCTACCTGATGATGACCGCCGGTGAAGGGCGGGTGGTCGAAGCGGTTGACCCATTGATGGGCTATCTCGCAGACCGTGATGTCCATGCCGGTGTCGCTGCGGCGCGTGCGCTGGGCAGGATCGGTGGCGAGGGCGTTGCGGTGCGCCTGCTCGAAGCGATCACTGAAGAGGTTGCCTGGCCGGTGCGCGTTGCAATCTATGACGCGGTGGGTGCGAAGCCCGACAAGGCCGCTGTGCCCTTGCTGCTGGAACGTTTTGAGGCGGAGACCGGTCGCTTGAGGCAGGACGTGCTGCATGCGCTCCTGTCGATCGCGGCGGGTGGCCCGGAGGAGCAGACGATCGAAGGCTTTAATCTGTGGTGGGCACAAAATGCAGACGGGTTTGAGGTCGATGGGGCCGGCACCATGGCGTGGCGCGATGCGAACAGGGTAGGCGACTTAACGGTCGAGCCGTTTACCGGGTTTTATGGCACCGCGGTGATCAGCGATCGGATGGTCTTCGCGATCGATGCGTCTAAATCAATCGATGAGAATCAGCTCGCGTTGCTGAAGCAAACGCTCGTCGAGTTGGTCGCGGCGTTCTCGGCCGAGATGCAGTTCAACTTTGTGGACTTCGGCGGTCATGTCCGCGTGCTCGGGAAGGGCCGGATGGTTTCGGGCGAGGTGCGCGAGCGTGCGCTGAACCAGTTCCTTCACAAGACCGAGCTGACGTTTGGGACGCGAATCTTCGAGGCGATCGAGACCTCGATGGATTTGCCGGGTGCCGATACCGTGCATTTCCTTTCCGATGGCCAGGCCTACGCCAGTCAGGTCAACAGTTGGCAACGTATCGACTACGCGACACGGCTGCGCACCATGACGGTTCCGGTTGCGGTGCATGTGATTTTCTTCCCCAAGAAGGGCGATCCGGTCAAGATCGCCAGGTGGAAGATTTCCAAGGAGATGCGCGACTTCGCGAACGCCCACGCCGGGCGTTTCGAAATCCTTGTTCCCGAGGCGAAATAGCGGCTGCTGTTCTGAAAGCCTGCGAAGCGTCATTGCCTCGCATTGCCGCTTTGTATAGGCCATGCCTTGTTATATCATGTCTGCATGAAGGATTCGATCATTTCTAAATTCAAAGCATGTCTCGTTTTATTCTTTTTCACGCTTGTCGCTTCGGCGCCGGTAGATGCTGTCGCGCAGGGGAACAACAAGCCGCTGGCCGACTGGTCCGCGAAAGTGCTCGCGACCAAGAATACGGGCGAGAAAGAATTTCTCGTCTGTACCACTGGCGGTAAGGGCGTGCCAACCAAGACCCTCGCCCGGCTTGTGGCGCGCGAGAAGCACGGCCCCGCGGTTGCTTCTGCGGCGGGGCAGTATTTCGAGAAAGCGATCTTCGATGAAGACACCCTTGAGGTGCTGCGCATGCTGGTCAAGCGGCCGGACATCGGCGCGCAGTGCGTTGCTTACATCGCGTTGAGCCCCAAGGCGACGGACCTGATTATTGGATTGACGAATTCAAAGTCGAAGAGCGATCAGCAGACCGCGGCGCGCATGCTCGCGGCGACCGCAGTGATGCGAAAGGGCGGTGACCGCGCCAAAAAACATATCGCGGAGAAGATTGCTGGCAGCACCAACAGCCGGTTGGATGTGGATTACAAGGTCGAGATCGAGAAGCTGCTGACCACCAGCCGAGACGAGATTACCCTCGAGTACGCGTTGTTGGCGGTCGGCATCGATCGGATCGCCGCGGTGAAGGACGCGGTCGCGCCTCACGCGGAAAGCAAGCATCCCGGCGTCGCGATGGCGGCGCAGTTCGCGTTAGCGGCGACGAAGCAGCCGATCGACGAGGAGGCGGTGCTCAACCAGATCGAGCGGGCGCCTCGACGAAAGGTCGCACGCCCCGCGCTGAGCTACGACCCCCGACAGACGCCACGCGAGTACGCGATCCGGGCGGCGGCTGAGGCGAGATTGACCAGCGCAACCGAGCCGCTGCTGGGGCTCATCGGCGACAAGGACCTGCACACCGCGGTTGCTGCGTCGCGTGCACTCGGGCGGATTGGTGGCAAGGGTATCGCGGTCAAGCTTGTCGAAGCGATGGATGAACAGACGCCCTGGCCCGTGCGTGTCGCGCTCTACAACGGCGCGGGCCTGCACCCGGACAAGGCGGCGGTCCCGCTTCTGCGTCAGCGATTCGGCGTGGAGACCGGCCGATTTCGCCAGGATGCGCTCTATGCTCTGCTGTCCATCGTCGCGGGTCAGCCCGAGGAAATGACGGTCATCTCGTTTGATGGGTGGTGGGCACAGAACGGCGAGTCGTTCAAGGTCGACGTCCAGGCCACGCGGGCCTGGCGGGGCAAGAACAAGATCCACCAGGTCGATGTCGAGCCGGTCGCAGGGTTTTATGAGAGCTCGGTCATCAGCGACCGCCCGGTGTTTTCCGTCGACGCGTCCAAATCCATGAAGGGCGCACAGATCGAGTCGCTTAAGCAGACGCTTCTGGAAGTCGTCGCGTCGTTCCCCGATCGGGTGAAGTTCAATATCGTCGACTTTGGTGGCCATGTCCGAACGCTTGCGCGTGGCGCGATGATCCCATCGAAGAATCGCAAGCAGGCCATGCAGCAGTTCATCTACGAGATGAAATTGACCTTTGGCACACGCTCCTACGACGCGATCGAACGCGGCATGCAGGTCCCGGGGATGGACACCGTGCACTTTCTCTCCGACGGCGCACCCTACGGAAGCCACCTCAGGAGTTGGGGCCGTATCGAGTACGCGACCCGGCTGTATTGTCAGACTGCGCCCGTTGCGGTCCACGCCATCTACTTCCCCAACCCGGGCAAGGGGGCGGCCGGGGGCGAGACGATGAAGAAGTATGCGAACGCGAATGCCGGGCGGTTCCACGTCATCCAGGCCCAGCCCCAGAACAAGAAGTAGCCGCCCGATCGGCGTAACATGCACTCCCGCCGGTTGGTCTTTCTCTGCGGTGAAACCCTTATCAGGAACCCGTCCATGCGATCCAAGCGTTTGATTGCCCGTCTGTCTTCGATGTTCGCTCTGTTATTGATGGGCTATTCCGTGCAGGCCGCGGATCGGCCGAACATCCTGTTCATCATCGCGGACGACCTGGGCTACACCGATTTGGGTGTGACGGGCAGCGACTACTACCTGACACCCCACCTCGACAAGCTCGCGAGTGAGTCGATGGTTTTTGATGCGGCGTATGCGAACTGTGCGAACTGCGCACCGACACGCGCGGCGCTGATGTCCGGGATGTACGCGCCGCGCACCGGGGTCTTCACCGTTGGCAACCCGGATCGCGGTAAGGCGAGCGGGCGCATGCTGATCCCGACGAAGAACAAGACCACGCTCGACGAGGAGGTGGTCACGATCGCGGAGGTCTTGAAGGCGGCGGGCTACACCACCGCGCAGATGGGCAAGTGGCACCTGGGCGAAGGCAAAGATGGCGGGCCGACCGAGCAGGGCTTTGATGTCAATGTCGCAGGCTGCCACAAGGGGACACCGCCGTCGTATTTCAGCCCGTACAAGAATAAGTTTATTGAGGACGGGCCCAAGGGCGAGTACCTCACCGAGCGCCTGACGCGTGAGGCGGCGTCGTTCATCAAGCAGCAGAAGGATTCGGGCAAGCCGTTCTTTCTGTATTTGCCGCTGTATAACGTGCACACGCCGATCAAGCCGATCAAGGAGATGGCCGAGGCCGCGGATAAACGCGAGAAGGGCAAGTACCACAAGAACCCGAAGTATGCCGCGATGGTCGAGGCCATGGACAAGTACCTCGGTCGGCTGCTCGATGAACTCGAAGCGAACGGGCAGGCGGACAACACGCTGGTGGTGTTTACGTCTGACAACGGCGGCTACGGCGCGGTGACGGATGTACACCCGCTGCGTGGCAGCAAGGGGATGTTCTACGAGGGCGGGATCCGTGTGCCTTTGTTCGTGCGTCTGCCCGGGGTGACGAAAGCGGGCTCAACGAGCGACGAGCCGGTGGTCCTGCTGGACTTTTACCCGACGCTTGCGGAGTTGGGCAAGGCCAAGCTGCCGACCAAGCAGCCGGTCGATGGCGAGTCGCTGCTGCCGTTGCTCAAGGACGCAACGAAGTCGCTCGATCGCGAGGCGATCTTTTTCCACTTCCCTTGTTATCTGCAGGGCTATTCGGGGGGCGAGGGGGCCGAGGCGCAAAGGCCGCCGTGGCGTGCGACGCCTTGCAGCGTGATCCGTATGGGCGACTGGAAGCTGATCAAGTACTTCGAGACCGGCGACGTCGAGCTCTTCAACCTCGCGAAGGACCCGGGTGAGCAGAACGACCTCTCCAAGAAAGAGTTGGTCAAGGCGATCGAGCTGACCGCCTTGCTCACGGTCTGGCACAAAGAAACGAACGCGCCGATCCCGACGGAAAAGAATCCGAAGTATCAGCCATGATGTTTAGCGGGCGACGCGCAGCGTCCCGCTAAAAGCATCTGTCACGATTCGTACGGGACGCTCCGCGTCACCCGCTAAACCGTTTTTACTTCGTCGCGAATACGTGCACCATGGTGTGCGTGTAGGTCTCGCCGGGCTTGAGCACCGCGTTGCTGAGGTCGGGCTGGTTCGGCGAGTCGGGAAAGACCTGCGTCTCCAGGCAGAAACCAGTGCGGAGGTTGTGCGGCACGCCGCCCTTGCCGGTGGATGACCCGTCCATGTAGTTGCCGGTATAGAACTGGATCGCGGGCTGGTCGGTCTTGATCTGCATGATGCGGCCGGACTTGGGGTCGTAGGCGACTGCCGCCATGCGCAGCTCACCGGCCTCGCCGTTGACCGCCCAGCTGTGGTCGTAGCCCTTGCCGTTGGTTAGCTGGATGTGGTCGCCGTCGATGCGTTCGCCGATGCGGGTCGCGGAGCGGAAGTCGAAGGGCGTGCCCTCGACGGGCTGGATACCGTTGTCGGGGATGCCCCGCGCGTCGGTCGGGACGAACCCGTCGGCCAGGAGCAACAGTTTGTGGTCGAGGATGGACTTGCTCGGGTCGCCGGTCAGGTTCCAGTAAGTGTGGTGCACGAGGTTGATCATCGTCGTCGCGGTGGTGGTCGCTTCGAAGGTGATGACCAACTCGTTGCTGTTGTTGAGGAGGTAGGTGACGGTGCTGGTCAGCTCGCCGGGGTAGCCCTCTTCGCCATCGGCGCTGATGTAGGTGAACTGGACGCCCTCGCCGTCGATCGCTTCGATGGGCTGGGCCTGCCAGAGCTTCTTGTTGAAGCCGACATTGCCGCCGTGCAGGTGGTTGTCGCCGTTGTTTTGCGCGAGGGTGTACTCGGTGCCATCGATCGAGAACTTGCCGTTGGCGATGCGGTTGCCGTAGCGGCCGACGGAGGCACCCATGTAGCTGCCATCATTGACCCAGCCGTCGAGGGTGTCGTAGCCGATGGCGATGTCGGCGAGGTTGCCGTCGCGGTCGGGGGTCTTGAGTGAGACGAGCGTCGCGCCGAAATCGGTAAGCGTTGCGACCAGGCCATTGCGGTTCTCGAGTGTGTACAGGCTTGCGGTCTGTCCGTCGGCGAGGGTTCCGTATTCGTTCGTCACGGTATTTCCTGATGGGGTGTTGCATGCGGACAAGAACAAGACAACGGTGAAAGCGGCGGCGAGGTTGCGTAGAAGCGGCATCGAGTGGCTCCGAGAGGTCGGGGGGTCTGAACTGTGCAGAGTGTACGTTTTGTTGGCGGTTCGGACAGGCGGGCGGGCCGACCCTAAGATAAAGTGATGATTGGCCGGGCCTTAGGATGGGTGTTGGTGGTGCTGCTGTGCAGCGGCCCGGCGTTCGCGCAGCCCACGCCGCCGAATCAGCCCAAGAGCGGGCCCGGGAGCAGCGACTACGCCTACGAGCAAGTCCGCGCAAAAGCGTATGGCGAGGGGGCCGACGGCTACTGGATCATCGAGCCGGTGGATACCGGCGACGACCCGCTGCCGGTCGTGCTCTTTGTCCATGGACTCAATCAGACGAACTACACCATCTACGGCTCGTGGATTCGGCACCTCGCGCGACGCGGCAACCTCGTGGTTTTTCCGCGCTATCAGACGGGCGGGGTGGTTGACCCGAAGACGTTTACGACGAAGACCGCCGAGGCGATGCGCGCGGCGCTGAAGCGATGCGATGGCAGGCGGCACCCCAAGGCCGACACAAAACGCTTTGCGATGGTGGGCCACTCACTCGGCGGAACGATCATCGCCAACCTCGCGGCCCGGCCGAAACACTTCGGCCTGCCTACGCCCAAGGCGGTCATGCCGCTGCAGCCCGGCGACACCCGCGCGGACGGGGGGCTCGGCGCGTTCTTCCCTTCGATCACCGAGGACCATTCCACGATTGCCAAGGGGACGCTGATGCTGATCGTCGATGTCGACAACGATTACTACGTGAGCGCGAACGGTGGGATGCGGATCTACGACAAGGCCGAGCGGATTGAGACGGGAGACAAGGGCCGGCTCTTGCTCCGCAGTGATGACCACGGCAGCCCCGCGCTGATCGCCGACCACATGCTGCCCTTCGCCTGGCCCCACGGCCGAGGGCGGGGTGAAGCCAACGCGTACGACTTCGCGCAGTGGCGTTGGTTCGATGCGTTGATGGCGACCGCGTACGGCGACGAAACGCAGCGCCCGATCGCACTGGGTAATACGCCCGAGCAAATGGATCTAGGCAAGTGGTCGGACGGCAGGCCGGTCCGCAAGCCGGAGGTCTACCAGCCAAAGTGATAGGCTTTGTGGATGCGGATCGGTCTGGTACAGCTTGATGCGGGTGACGACGTCGCGGCGAACCTTGCGCAGGCGGAGGAGGCAGTGCGTGATGCTGCCGGGCGCGGGGCCGAGTTCGTGACGCTGCCGGAGGTGATGCACCTGCGCGTTGGCGGCGCGTTGGCGGGGCGTTATCTCGATTCGGCCGAGGCGATCCCCGGGCCGACGACCGAGCGTTTCGGGGTGCTGGCCAGGGAGTTGGGCGTCCATCTGCTGCTCGGTTCGATCGGGGAGATCAGCGGCGATCTGTTGCGCACCTACAACACCTCGGTGCTGATCGACTCGGATGGCGGCGTCACGGCACGCTACCGCAAGATGCACCTCTTCGACGTGTCCGTCGATGAAGGCAACGGCGATCGCGAGTCGGAGCGATACCTCCCGGGTGATGAAGTCGTCGTTGCGGACACGCCCTGGGCGAAGGTCGGGCTGACGATCTGTTACGACCTGCGCTTCCCCGAGCTCTTCCGTGCGCTCGCGTTGCGTGGCGCGCGTGTGGTCGTTGTCCCGGCGAACTTCACAAAGGCGACCGGCCAGGCGCACTGGATGACACTGCTGCGAGCCCGCGCGATCGAGAACGGGCTATTCATTGTCGCGCCTGCGCAGTGCGGGCGCTTTGAGCAGGGCTTCGAAGCGTTCGGCCACAGCACGGTCATCGATCCGTGGGGGCGCGTACTCGTTGATCACGACGATACACCCGGCGTCAGCGTGACCGACATCGATCTCAACGAAGTCGATCAAGTACGCAACGCCATCCCCGTTTTAAAACATCTGCGCAACGATGTGTATTGAATCGATTCATGACTGATGAATCCGTTTGTATTACGCGCCGGACGACTATCAATCTTTTCTGATTTTGTTCTTTACATGTCGATGGGTTTAGTGTTCAATACAAGTCCTACCCTTTTGCTGTGTTTACAACGTAATCCGTTCAAACTACCACACGGATTTCCACACAGGAGACAACCTATGAGCCATCGATCTGCATCGGACAAGCCCTCGGTTTCGCGCGATGATCTTGCACGTGATCACGCATCGGTTGACGAAGACAACGAAGTGCGTGAAGAGATCGGGAAGACGATCGCGGCATTGATGCCCTGGGGGATCTCGATCCTCGCGCACGTCGCGCTGATCGTGTTTGCGTTCTTCCTGGTTTGGCAGACGATCACGACACAGGAGGCTCCTCCGGATTTTGAGCCCGCGCTGACGCAGGCGCCGCCGGACGCGCAGCCGATCAACGTCATTGATGAACCCTTGGAGAACGAGTCTGCTGGTGGCGCGGCGATCACACCGATCATCTCGCCGGTCGATCCGACGACGCCAGTGATGCCGGGCTTTAAGATGCCGGCGCTTACGGTCATTGGCCAGAGCGATAGCGATTGGAAGAACGACACGCCCGGCCCGGGCAAACACAAGAAGGGTGGGCCGATCTTTGATGGACCCCCCGATGCGTTCGGGGCAAGCAACGTCGTCTTCCTGATCGACGCGTCCGGCTCGATGGTCGATGTCCTGCCTTTCGTGATCAACGAGCTCAAGCAGGTCTCCAACGAGATGGCTGCGACAAGCAAGGCGACCGTGATCTTCTTCAGCGGCAAGGGCGTCTTCGAGGTGCCCGGCGGCGGGGCGGTCCGGGGCCTGCGTCCCATGACCCCGCAGTTCAAAACGCAGATCCGTGATTGGGTCGCGCTGGATAGCTTCAAATTCGACACCGGCGGCCGAGGCACAGCCCACGTCGGCGATGCGATCGCGCGGGCCCTGAGCTACAAGCCCCAGCTCGTCATCCTGCTCTCGGACAATCTCACCGGCGGCGGCCAGGGCGCGACCCGGCACGAGCTGATGCAGAACGACCTGATGGCGCTGATCGACAAGCACAACGACCACCACCCGCCCGCGAAGTTCAACACGGTTCAGTTCCTCTACGAGGACCCGCTGGTCCGCGCCGGCCTCCAAGGCACACTCAGCCGGATCGCCGAGGAAACCCGCGGCAAGTTCAAGTTCGTCAGTCAAAGTGATTTGAAACTGCGCTGATAGCTGCTGTATGCCTGCCTAGAACCCTACCGATGCCTTTGCGAATCACAAATCGAGAGACACGCCTAAGCGGGATCGCCCGCAACGCCTGTCTCATGGGGTTTGCGGTCATCGGCCTTCTGCTCGGCTCGCCCCCGGTGCACGCCGAATTGCCGGAGGGCGTGCGATGCCATTTTCCTGCGGCGCCCGCTCCGCCACCGGGTCGCGACATCGTGATCGTGTTGGATGCGAGCGGTTCGATGATGCCGACGCTGCCGCTGGTGATCAACGAGGTGAAGCGGACGGTGAACGCGATGCGGCAGGAGAATCGCCTTGTGGTGATCACGTTCAGCGGCCGGGGTGTCGAGGAACTGCCTGCGGAGCCCGCCCTGACGTGCCTGCCCGCTTGCACCCCGACGCGCAAGGCTGTGTTGCGGGATTGGTTGTCGCTGAAGAATCACGCGTTCAAGACCGGCGGATCGGGCGCGAAGTACGCAAAAGCCGCGATCGAGCATGCCTTGTCGTACGAGCCGGACCTGGTGTTCGTACTTTCGGACGGCACATTTGGTCGGAGCGCCGGGCCCGAGCGATTCGAAATCGACCCCGATTCGCTGATTGCAGCCATTCATGAGCAGAATCAGTCGCAGAACGCGGCTAAAATCAATACAATCCAGTTTGTGAACGAAGATCCGCTGGCTAGGGCGGGTCAACGTGGTACGCTTATACGGATCGCCGAGGTGACCGGTGGGACATATAAGTACGTCAGCGAGCGTGACTTGAGCCTCCGCTGACCGGATTGCAGGCATCTTCGTAGAGAGGTAATGACATGTTCTTAGGATTCGCATCCAGCAAAGACAGCCCGCCCGACAACCCCCAGTCCGCCCCCGACCCCGAATTCGACGATGAACTGCTCGACGAAGAAGAGGAGTCGATGGGTGATGAGATTACCAAGACGCTTGTCGCGCTCATGCCGTGGGGCATCTCGATCCTGTTCCACGTCGCGTTGATCGTCGTCGCCTTCTTCCTGGTCTGGCAGACCATCATCAAGGCGGAAGAAGAGCAGCCGGTCATCCCCAACTCCAAGCTCAGCGACTCGCCCGGTGCACCGATGGTCATTGAAGAGGTGCAGGAGCAATCGGCCGACACGCCGATGACCGTGCCTGTGGTTGATCCGGTCGTGACCAACCCGACGCCGACCGTCACCGACACGCCGATCCCCACGACGCTGGTGGGCCTGACCTACCAGGGCGGGCAGTCCGGCGGCCCGCTGGGGAACACGACGGGAAGCGGCGACTTCGGCGCCGACGTCTTTGGCAACGGCGGCAACGCCCGCAACATCGCATTCATCGTCGACGCTTCCGGCTCGATGGTTGATGTCCTTCCCTTCGTGATCAACGAATTGAAGCGCGTCGTCAACGAACTCAAGCCCGCGCAGAACATCACGATCATCTTCTTTAGCGGCGAAGGCGTCTTCGAGGTGCCCGGCGGCGGCGGCGTCAAGGGTCTGCGTGCCTGTACGCCCAAGTTCAAAGAAGACATTCGCAAATGGGTCACGCTGGAGAACTACAAGTTCGATACCGGCGGCCGAGGCAGCGCCAATGTTCAGACCGCGATCCTGCGTGGCCTGACCTACAAGCCCCAGCTCGTCTTCCTGCTCTCGGACAACCTGACGGGTGGCGGTCAGGGCGCGACCCAGCACGAGATCTTCCAGGACGACCTGATGGAGTCGATCCGCAAGGCCAACGACCACAAGCCCCCAGCCAAGTTCAACACGATCCAGTTCCTCTACGAGGACCCGCTGGTCCGTGCCGGGCTCAAGGGCACACTGCAACTGATCGCCGACGACACCGGCGGCAACTACAAGTTCATCGGTGCCCGCGACCTGAACCTCAAGTAAACCATCCTGTCCGGGGGATGGAGTGATTGACCGAATGCGTGAACGCCAATCTATGATTCAAAACTCAGTCCGGCGGTTGGCCTTCGCTGCCGCGTTGTGCATGGCGTCGGTGTTCGCACTGCCGACGACCGCCGACTCACTGCAGCGTGAAGGCTTTCCGCTGATTGACGGCGTCACGCTCATCGGGGTCGAAGGCGGCAAGATCAAGTACCGCGCGGCGGCGGGTGACCTGAAGGCCGACCTCAAAGAGATTGCCACGCTTTCGATCGACAGCGTCCCGCAATTTGCCACGGGCCTGACGGAGTTCAAGGCCGGCAAGATGCGATCAGCCCAGCGTGCCTTTGAAGACGTCTGGTCCGGTGCCCGCGCGGATTGGATCAAGCACTACGCCGGGTTCTACCTGGTCCAGATCTACGACAGCCGCAACCAGCCGGTTGACGCGGCGTCGATTTACTCGAAGATCGCCGCGGCGAACGCGGACCTCTTCTTCTTGTCCAAGCCCCCGGTCGCATCGTTGGCTGAGGCCGATGAGAACGAGAAACAGCGGATCGGCGAGCAGATCATGGCTGTGGTCGCCGACGCGAAGGGCGAGCACCGCAGGCTGCTGCGGGCCTACCACAAGCGCGTCGTCGGCGAGGACGGCGATCTGCCCGAGATCGATGGCCCCAGGGCCGCGGACAACCCCGTCGACAAGCTCAAGGCCGAGTCCAAGCTCTTGCTGCCCGAAGGCGTCTGGAAGATGTTTGCCCGCAAGAAAGAACCGGAAGGCAAGTGGGACTCGATCAAGCTGCTGAGCCAGGGCGACGCGAAGGGCACGCTCGAAGCGATTGAATCCTGGCTGAGCAACCCGGGCGACCTGCCCGAGAAGCTCTTCATCAAAGCGAAGGCCCAGCTCCAGCTGGCCGAAGCCGAGAAAGACCAGGCTGGCTACCGCGACGCGGCCCTGACGTTCATGCGGATCGTTATCCACTTCAATCGTGCCGGCCAGACCCACCCGCTGGTGGCGCCCGCCCAACTCGAGGTGGCATACATCCACAAGCTGATCGAGCGAGAAGACATCTACAACCGGATCCTCTTCGGCGGCGATGCGGGTGGCGGCGTCCACCTGGTCATCGATGACGCCAAGGAATACCCTCAATACCGCAAGCGCTACTACCAGATCATCGGAGAAGAGCCCCCCGCAGAGGAGCAGCCCTGACCCCGCCTGACCAGGCCTGCCGGCGGTTTTCGTTCGCTCGGCTTAGACCCACCCTAAACCCGTTGGCACGACGCCGACGCAACCCCCCGGCACGACGCCAACACACGCCACAGCCACCGCGGCGACGTTACGATATCGATCTTCACCCACGTCAAAAACGACGAACAGACCCCCGAGGAATCCCCGACGATGCGACCGAAACTGACACTCACCGCCGCCGCGCTGCTCACCGCCCTTTGGCCCGCGATGGCGTCGGCTCAAGAAACCTCAACCTCCATGAACTGGTTCGAGGCCTTCATCTGGTCCAACCACAGCCCGATGCTCGGTAACCTGATCGTCGCGCTGCTGCTGCTGATGTCGGCGGTCGTCATGGGCTTCTCGCTCATGCTGATCTTTAAGTTCCGTCAGAACCAGGTCATCCCCGAGGAGACCCGCGACGAGATCGAGCAGCTGCTCTCCGAGAAGAAGTACCGCGAGGCCATCGAGTTCGCGGAAGAGGAAGAGTCCTACCTCGGCAAGGTCGCCAACGCCGCGTTGAGCGAAGCGGCCAACGGCTACAGCGCCATGGAGCGCGCCGTTGAAGAGGCCGGCGACGCCGAGGCCGTCAAGATGCTCCGCCCCATCGAGTACCTCAACGTCCTGGGCAACATCTCCCCGATGATCGGCCTGTTCGGCACGGTCTTCGGCATGATCGTCGCCTTCCAGAAGCTGGTTGAGTCCGGCGGCGGCGCCGACCCGGTCGCGCTGGCCGGTGGTATCTCGACCGCGCTGGTCACCACGTTCTGGGGCCTGGTCGTCGCGATCCCCGCGCTGACCGCCTACTCGCTGATCCGAAACAAGGTCGACGCACACTGTGCCGAAGGCCTGCTCATCGTCGAAGATCTGATCACCCCCTTCAAGCCCAGCGGCAAGAAGAAGAAGCCCGGCTCCTCGTCGTCTTCGCGACCCGAGAAGCCCGGCAAGGATTGATCCGCGCGGCACTGCGATGCCGATCCGCAACGTGTTTGCACCCGCTTTTTCCCTGACCCAGGCACCTGCTTATGTCACAAGTCACCCGCCGAGGACCGGTCGAGCCCAGGCTCAATATCACGCCGTTGATCGACGTGGTCTTTCTGCTGATCGTTTTCTTCATGCTGGTGAACAACATCGTCACCGACGAGCAGCCGCCCGTTCAACTGCCGGACCTGGATGACCCCAACGTCTACGCGGCCGAGGGTGACCGCCGCGTCATCGTCAACATCGTCCCCGAGGCGGAGTTCGACGGCGAATTGGGACCGGGCCAGAAAGAAGGCGAAGTGCTCTCCCGCCCCGGCCAGGCTGAGTTTGTGCAGGTCGGCAACCGGAAGTGGGTCATCGGTGAAGAGGGCGCGATGGAAGACTTTCGCGACTTCTTCGGCAAGATGGTGCAGGCGCGGATGGTCAACCCCGATACCCCGCCGAACATCATGCTCCGCGTCGATGCCGCGGTGTACTACGCCCAGGTCCTGCCGGTGATGACGAACCTGCAGATGGCCATGGCCGAGGCGCTGGGCGGCGAACTCGCCGCGGCGACGCCCGTGCACCTGGTCGCATACCAGGGCCAAGACTAACACGACATTCCCCCGCTTAGAAATTGAATCCGATGGCTGATCGCCCCGACAATCCGAACGCCGACAAGCCCGAGACCCCCGAGATCGAGATCCCGGACGAGCAGGTCGTCCACCACGTCTCGACCCGCAAGAAGCGCAAGAAGGGCGTGGGCGGCGAAGATATGCAGCTTCAGATGACCTCGATGATCGATGTCGTCTTCCTCCTACTGATCTACTTCGTCATCACCGCGAACTTCATCATCGATGAGGGTACGCTCCTCGCGACGATGCCCGGCAACTCCGCCGAGCGGCCCACCGATGCGCCGCCCGACCCGCCGATCCAGATCGACCTGACCTCGTCTGACGACGGCGTGACCTACAACATCATGGTCAACGGCCAACGCATTGAGAACGCGACCTCGCTTGCCGCGTTCATGACCAACCGTGTGCAGTCGGCGCAGATGGCCTCGGACGACATCGTCCAGATCAAGCCCCAGGGCGTCGTCCGCTGGCAGCACGTCGTCAACGTGTTCAACGCCTGCGTGACCGCCAAGCTGGAAAACGTCGGCTTCGCGCCGTAACTGAATAAAATCCTCCGCCCGTTGCAGACGCCTCGTCGCGCGGGCGCTAGCATCAATCAGGACCGCTGCCAAAAGCGGAGACAGGACGCGCGATGTTGAAAGCATACCCCGGGTTGATTCGGCTGCTTATGGTGGCCCCCCTGACAATAGCAGTTACGCTGCCCGCGTTTGCGCAGGTCAAGGCCCTTCGTGCGGCCGATGACCAGTTCATCCAGGGCCTGCGTGAGCAGGGCATGTCCGACCTGCTCGAGCGGTTCAGCGAGGCAGACCCGCCGGAAGACCCGATCGCCCGGCTCGCGCTGGACGTCTCGCTCAAGGAATTCGTCGCCAGCGACCTGCTCGCCCGCGCGACCCAGGCCAGCCAGGTTCAGGACTACGCCCAGGCCAATCAGTTCTTCCAGGACAGCCGCAAGACGTTTGAGGGTGTGCTCGATGCGCAGCGGACCCTGATTGACGAACACCCCGATGACGAGCGCATGCCGCTGTGGCAGGCCGACTTCGCCGAGATGCTGCTGGACCGGTACATGCCGCGGTATTTCCAGAATGTGGCCTGGCACTACGAGTTCGGCCAGCCCTCGGATGAGCAGAAGCAGGCGTTCGAGTCGTCGATGGTCGAGTCATTGAAGGTGACGATGGATGCGGCGTACAAGCTGGAACTGCTGCCCAGTCGAGTCAACTCCGACGCCAAGCTCAAGGGCAAGCTCGAAGACATGGGCATCTGGTACAAGCTCAACGACTACCGCTCGATCAACGTCCCGTACTGGCTCGCCACTTCGGCGCAGGGCGTGATGCTGCTGCCCGACGAGCACGCTTACTTTGCCGAGGGCGGCAAGGTCCGTGGCCAACGCGCGACTCCGGCCGACGAACGCAAGCGCCTCCGCGACCGCGTCGTTGACGAGTGTAGCGCGGCCATCGGCAGCGACGAGCGCACGAAGCTCACCGCGAAGCTGCTCAGCGGCAAGGCACTGATCTGGTCCGACAAGGTGCCGGACATCGATGACGGCGTCGATATCCTCGATGAAGAAGTCATCAAAGAAAGCCCCGGCTCCAAGCATGGCTACCTTGCGACGCTCGCTAAGGCGGTGGGCCGCTGGAACGGCGGCGAGTTGGAGATCGCGGAGACCATTCTCGGCGGCATGGACAAGCACGAGTACGTGAAGAACGACCAGACGACCGTTTCGCGTCTGCTGGCGGCGGACCTGCTGTTCCGCATCCTCACCACTGAGGCCGAGAAAGCCCCCGCAGCTCAGCAGGCGAAGAAGATCGCCGAGGCCTACGAGAAGGCCTACCTCTCGCTGATCGACAACGACGACGACCCGCGTTTCCGTCAGGTGCTCTTTACCCGCTGGGCGGAAAACTTTGACCCCGAGCAAGACCCCGCGTCGCTGCCCGCGACCGTACGGATGGGGATCGGCGAACAGCTCACCAAGCAGGGCGGCGGAAAGGCGCAGGCCGCGGTGGCGTTCTACATGGCCGGCAAGCCCGCGATCCCCGCCGAGGCCGAGCAGTGGAGCAAGCAACTCAAGGACCAGATCGCCGCAGCGCGGACGCTGCTTGAGCGTGGAGTGCGTTTCAACACAACGCTGATCGGCGAAGACATGGAGGGTCCGGTCCTGGCGCGTGGTCTGTTTAATCTCGGCACGAACAAGTATTGGTTGGCCGAGCTTCAGAAGGTCGAGAACGAGGGCAAGATCGGCTGGCAGCCTTACTTCGAGGTCGCCAAGATCTGGCTGGATGTCGCCAAGCGCGTGCCCGACGCGCCGAAGGCGGAAGAAGCGCTGACCTACGCGATCGGCTTGGTCCTGCCCCAGGACATGTTCCTGAACAAAGAGAGCGTGACTCAGCCGGAAGTCCGCGCGGTCTACAGGGAAGCGTTCGAGCTGATCAACCAGCTCTGGCCCCAGAACGCGGCCGCCCACAACAATCGCCTGTACGCTGCGTTCCACCTCAACGAGAAGGTCGGCAAGCTGGATGACGCCGTCGAGGTCTACCGGGCGCTGCCCAACACGCACCGGGACTACTACCAGGCCCGTCGGCAGATGATCTACGCGATGCACCGCGCCTACCGCGGCCAGTCCGACAAAGAACGCCTGATGCGTGCGACCCAGCCGCTGAAGAACGCACCCGACGGGCTGAACCCCGAGCAGCTTAAGAAGTTCGAAGAGGGCAAGATCCTCTGGCAGCAGCAGTACGACGCGCTGGTCGAAGACATCACACGCAAGCGTGACGACATCATCGAAGAGTCCGAGCTGGTCGTGATCGATGCCCAAGACACGGCGGAGAACGGCCAGACCCCGGCGCTGCGATTTGCCGCGGCGACCGCTCTGGGCGCCTCGCGCGTCGTGCTCGCGGGGATGGAGGCAGACACCGGCAACACCGACAAGGCGATGGACCTGCTCAAGGGTTTTGAGAAGGAATACGACCCGAAGGGCAAGTACGCCGACCTCGCCGCGCTGCAGGGCGATGCGGGCCCCGCCACACTCCAAGGCCTGATCCAGTCGGCGCAGGAACAACGCATCCTGACCCTTCTCAATGCCAAGCGCACCGGCGAGATGGCCAAGCAGGCCGAGGTCATGATGGTGAACTCGCCGGACGTCGCCGCTGCGGTGGTCAACGGCGTGCTCACGCGCATCCGTGCGGAGATCGACCGCGAGAAGCGTGCGATCGAAGAGGCCGCCTTCGATGCCCAGCGTGAACAGGCCCGCGAGAACATCCGCTTCCTCGCGACCGCGGCGGTGGACCTCGGCGACCTGCTCGTGAAGTGGGCACGCGACCAGGGCTTTAGCGAAGAGAAGATGGTGGCCTACCAGATGCCGCTGGCCGAGTCGCTCATGCTCGCGGGCAAGGGCGAGGAAGCGCTGAAGATCATCGACCCGATCCTCGAGAAGATCCCCAACAACTTCAACATCCTGATTAAGGCCGGCAAGGCCCACACCGCGGTTTATACGAAGAACAAAAAGCGGGAGCATTATGAGAAGGCGATGGCCAGCTTCAGCAAGGTCATCACCTACTACAACCAGCGCCTCGAGAAGCCCGCCTATTTCTGGGAGGCCTGGCTCGGCGCGTTTGAGCTCATGGACGCTTCCGGTGGCGCGCAGGCCCAGCAGATCCCCAAGCGAGCCCGCATGCTCTACGGCGTCGACGAGAACCTCGGCGGCCCATCGTTCAAAGAGAACTTCGAGCTCATTATCCAACGTAACGGCGGCGTCGAACGCCTTCAGCCCCAGCCTGGCGTGATCACGCCGAAAGAGGGCGAGTCGGACCAGTCCTCCTGGAACGATTTCTGTCCTTGGCCTGAAACGTTCGCGTCAAAGAGCACGTCCTTTGAGGTGTCCGTATAATAGGACCTCAAAGTCTTTTGATTGGAACTCAGACGCTATGGCTATCGAACAACGCAACATCCCCGGCACTGACCTGTCCGTCTCCCTCTTGGGCTTCGGCAACTTCACCTTCGGCGTCAACTGGTGGATCGACATCACCGACGACGACGCAGTTGCCATCCAGAACCAGGCCTACGACCACGGCGTGACGTTCTACGACACCGCCCCGGCCTACGGCAACTGGCGCGCGGAAAAACTGCTCAAGCCCACCATCGAATACGCCGGCCGGGACAACGTCACCGTCTCGACCAAGTTCGGCTACGACCTGGTCTCCGATCCCGGCGAAGAGGGCAGCCACCGCGAACGCAAGCAGGACTTCTCCCGCGACGCGATCCTCGCCGAGTGCGAGAAGTCGCTGACGAACATGGGCATCGACTGCATCGACCTGTACCAGGCCCACAACATCCGCCACCACCACTACAACGACGAAGTACTGGGCGCGATGGATACGCTCAAGCAGCAAGGCAAGATCCGCGAGTGGGGCATCGCGCTTGGGCCGGCGATCGGCTGGCGTGAAGAGGGCCACGAGGGCCTGCTTAAGTACGGTGCCGCGTGTGCTCAGACCGTCTTCAATATGTACGAGCAGGAGCTGGGCCGCGAGCTCTGTGAGATCTGCAACCACACGGGCAAGGGCGGCGTGATCGCACGCGTGCCGACCAACTCGGGCATCTTGGATGACGAGTTCAAGACGGCGGACCACGTGTTCCCCGAGCGTGACCACCGCAAGTTCCGCGATCGCAACTGGCTGGTCTACGGGATCCAGAAGAACGACATGGTCCGCCCATTGGCGCACGATCTGGGCCTGAACCTGCGGCAGTTTGCGATGCGTTGGCTCGCCAGCCAGCCGGGCTTCGTCAGTGTTGAGCCGAACATCCTCAGCATCGAGGACGTCAAAGACTACGCGATCGGTTGCGACGGCACGCCGCTACCTGACGATGTGCTCCAGCAGATCAGCGAGTGGTACGAAGACGACTTTGGCCTGGGCGAGGATGCACACCCGTGCAACCACATGTCCACCTTCGCCGAGGGCGGCAGCGTCCGAAGCCAGTACGTCGCGCCAGCGCTGAGCACGGTGTCGTAACTCGACGCAACTGATAACTTCGAAACGATTCGGCCGCCCCGCTTAAGCGGGGCGGCCTGTTTCATGACGGCCCGTTTAGATCGGCTCTACAATCCCCGCATGGCTGACAGCCCCGCTCCAGATCAACCCACCAGCAGCGCGCTGCCGACCCTCAGGGAGTCGGTCGTTGTGCGTTGGCTGATCGGGCTGTGCATGGTGCTGCACGCGCTCAACGCGATGTTCAAGGCCAACGTCTCGGTCGCAGGCGGCCCGCCTCAGTCCATGGGCCTGCTCACGATCTGGGGCAACTTCAATGTCATCGAAGGCATCAACGGCAACCAGTTCTGGCGACTGATCACCTACCAGTTCCTGCACGGCAACCTCCTGCACCTGGGCATGAACATGATGGCGCTCTACGTCTTCGGCCCGCTGATCGAGAAGTGGTGGGGGCCACGCCGCTTCCTCGCGTTCTACCTGCTCTGCGGGGCGTGCGGCGCCTGGCTCATGGCGCTCTTCGCCTTCTTCCCAAGCCTCATCAATGGCGGTCAGGCCTGGCTGGTCGGCGCGTCCGGATCGATCTTCGGCGTGCTCGTCGCCTCCGCGATGCTCTACCCCAAGGACGAGGTCAAACTCATCATCCCGCCCATGTGGGTGACCGTCCGCAAACTCGCGATCCTGTTTATCGCCCTGTCGATCGGGTCGATGTTCATCGGCTGGAACACCGGCGGGAACGCGGCGCACATTGGCGGGGCGATCTTCGGCTACCTGCTGATCAAACGCCCCTGGTCGCTGGATTTCTTTGACCCAACCGCCCCGAAACGCGAGCCCCCAGGCAAGGACGGGGCGGAGGACGAAGGGGTGGATTAAAGCTTTCAATACAGGCAGCGGCCGAACCTGACCGAGTAATGAATCATGGGCTGGGAAGATCGACAATATAACAATGGTCACGGCGGTACGGGGGGCGCAATGTTCGGCCGTGCAGGTGGTGGCAAGTCCGTCGTGACTTGGCTGCTCATCATCAACTGCGTGGTCTTTGTACTGGACAGCATTCTGACCGGTGGTACGCGCGTGCCGGACTGGATGAAGCCGTACGCTGTCGGTCGGTTTACGGTTGAGGAGGCGATCGAAGGCTTCCAGATCTGGCGTGTGCTGACCTACCAGTTCCTGCACGGGGACTTCATGCACATCCTGTTCAACATGATCGGCCTGTTTTTCTTTGGCCGGCTGCTTGAGCAGTGGTGGGGTAGCAAGCGGTTCCTCGCCTTCTACCTGTTGTGCGGTGTTGCGGGTGTCGCGCCGTATACCCTCATTTCATACCTCGCAC
>Ga0213866_10000210_pt1 | contig 48821 bp, 45 predicted proteins | sample PICome_11_FD_160079 | JGI IMG/M metagenome (GOLD analysis project Ga0213866, IMG submission 160079) | Coastal seawater microbial communities near Pivers Island, North Carolina, United States - PICO284 | ecosystem: Environmental > Aquatic > Marine > Coastal | place: USA: North Carolina...
GCTCCAGAGCCGGCCAGTCAGTCGATTAGTCTTCGTCGCACTGTGCCGCGTAATCGTCAGCGCCAAGCATTTTCTCCAGCTCAGCGACATCGGAAGGCTGAAGTCGGAAAAACCAACCGTCGTTGTAGGGGTCGCCGTTAACGATTTCTGGTTCATCCTCGAGTTGGCCGTTTACCGCGATCACCTCACCGCCAATCGGGGCATAGATATCAGAAGCTGCCTTGACCGATTCCACCACGCCGGCTTCATCACCTGCGGCCAGGCTGTCGCCAACACCGGGAAGCTCAACAAACACGACGTCGCCAAGGGCTTCCTGCGCGTGATCGGTGATACCGATAGTCACGGTGCCATCCTCTTCCAATCGCGCCCATTCGTGGCTGCTGGCGTACTTCAATTCGCTGGGCGTATTGCTCATGGTGATCTCTCCGGGAAAGCCAATCGTGGCGGCTGTGCTATCTAGGCGCACATTGTATCGGGGAGCTATTGAAAAACAATGCTCAGGCTGCGTTGTCTCCCGCGCCCAGCCCCATCGCCTGGCGCATGAGTTGCTGCTTGATCGGGAGCAACTGCCCAACGCCCCGCAGGCCTGCGTTTCGCAACCAGCGTACCGCGGGCGAACGTTGCTCAAACAAGCGCTTGAAGCCATCCATAGCCGCCATCATGGCCAGGTTCTCACCTTTGCGCTGGCGCTGATAGCGCTTGAGTACCGCGATATCACCCGGCGACGCCCCCCCAGCCACGGCGCTGCGAATCTCCTTAGCCAGGACAGCGACATCGGAAAGGCCCAGGTTGATGCCCTGGCCAGCAAGCGGATGGATGGTATGGGCGGCGTCTCCCACCAGCGCCACGCCCGGCAGCACGTAGTCCACCGCATGCCGTTGGCGGAGTGAGAACGCGCTGCGCTTGCCTGCAGCAACGATCTTACCAAGGCGACGCTCGCTCGCCCCCGACAGCGCCTGGCAGAATTGTTCGTCGTCCATGGCCAGCAACTCCTCGGCTGCGTCATCCTGTTGCGACCACACAATGGAAACGAAATGTGCGTCCTGCCCTGATGGCAGCGGCAACAGGGCCAATGGGCCGGTGGGCATGAAGCACTGCCAGGCAGTATCCTGGTGACCATGCTCGCATTGCACCGTGGTCACGATGGCACGGTGTCCGTAGTCCCATTCACGCGTGCGGAAGGCCATTAATTCACGCACTCGCGAGAGTGCGCCATCTGCGGCCACCAGCAGCGATGCCTCCAGTTGCGAACCGTCATCGAGCGCCAGGCAGGCAACGCCATCCGCGTCGACCTCACAGCTGGCCAGGCTCGCCGGCGCCAGTACCCGGGTGTCATTGAGATCAATGAGGCGGCGCACCAGGCTATCGGTAATCGCCCGATTTTCCGCGATAGTGCCCAGGGAAGTGGCATCCACCTCAGCAGCATCAAAGTCGATGGTTGCGGTGCCGTCCGCGTCCCAGACAGTCATGTGCCGGTACGGGGCGCAGCGGTACTGCTCTATAGCCTCCCAGACATCCAAACTCTGGAGAAACGCAATCGACGACGGCGTGAGCGCGCTGACACGGGAGTCGAACTGGCCCAGTGCCAGCTCTGGCAGCAAAATCGTCGGTTCCAGGGGCCGCGCCTCGACCAATGCCACCACAATGCCCTGCCCGGCCAACGCAACTGCCAGCGCCGACCCGGCGATACCGGCACCGACGATGACCACATCGTAATGCCGGCGCTCAGCCACTGGCAGCTCCCAGCGCGGCCATGCCCGCCGCCTGGCGCACAAACTGACGCTTCAGCGGCTGCAGTACGTCCAGGCCTGAAAGTGCCAGGTCTCGTGTAAGCCCAAGCACAGGATCGCTGCGCATGAACAACTGGGGCAATAGATCGCTGAACTGAATGGTCTGTGCCTGATCATCTCGCTGCCGCTGCTCGTAGCGCTGCAACACCGACAGATCGCCCGGGGCGGCGTTCTGGTCGACGGCCTCCGCCATGGTCGCCGCCAGCGCGGCGACGTCGCGCAGGGCGAGGTTGAATCCCTGGCCAGCCACGGGATGCAAGGAATGTGCAGCATTACCCATGATGACGATGCCATGCCGCACCTGCTCTTGGGACTGCAGCAATGACAGCGGGTAGGTGAATCGTTCGCCCACGTTCGACATCCGCCCCAGTCGATACCCGAAGCGATCCTGTAGCGCGGCAAGAAAAGTGCCTTCTGAGCACTCCCGAAGCGCGTCAGCCTCATCCCGCGGCAGGGTCCAGACCAGGGCAGATCGATTTTGCGCGCCATCAACGGGAAGCAGTGGCAGCAGCGCCAATGGGCCCTGGTCGGTAAATCGTTCAAATGCACAGCCGGTATGTGCCTGGGCAAATGCCACGTTGGCGACCAGTGCATGTTGGCCGTAGAGTTTCTCTGCCGCGGCAACCCCCAATGACTCGCGCAGGGATGAACCCGCGCCATCAGCCACGACCAGCAGCGCCGTCTCCAGCGGCTGGGCATTATCGGGCGAGAGCGTCAATCGCGAAAGATCACCCACCGGCTCGACGGCAAGCACCTTCGCTGGGGAAAGCAGTTCGATCGCCCGGGTCTGGCGCACCGCGTGAAGCAGGAACCGGCCCAACCAGGCATTTTCTACCACATAGCCCAATGCGGGCCAGTCGTAATCGGTGCAGCGCAGCAGCGAGCTGCCAAACCGGCCCCGATTGGAGACATGGATGGTGTCGATGGGGCAGGCCCATTCCGAAATCCCTTCCCACAATCCCATTTGCTGATAGATGCTGCGGGAGCTGAAACTCATGGCCGTTGATCGGGCGTCAAAGGAAGGGTGGTACGTGGGTTTTTCCGACCCCGGGCTGTCGGGCAGCCGCGCGCTTTCCACGACTGTGATGGTGGTGCCGGCGGGCAGGCTGTGAGACAGCTGCAGTGCCAGGCTGAGGCCTACCATGCCCCCGCCAGCGATTACGATGTCACGCCGCGCGGTCACGATGTCAGGCAGCCATCAACGCCTCAATCGCATCTGCGTCCTTGGGAACGTCGGCCGTCAATATTTCGTAACCGTCGGTGGTTACGGCCACATCGTCCTCAATACGCACGCCGATGCCCCGCCACCGCTTCGGCACCTTGCGATTGCTGGGTGAGATGTAAATTCCGGGTTCTATCGTCAACACCATACCAGGCTCCAACGCACGCCAGGCGTCATCCACCCGATAATCTCCGACATCGTGCACATCCAGACCCAGCCAGTGGCCGGCGCGGTGCATATAAAAGTCACGGTAGGCTTCTTTCTTGATCAGGGTATTCACGCCGCCCTTGAGCAACCCCAGCTTTACCAGCCCTTCGGTGATCACGCGCACAGTGGCATCGTGAGCCTCGTTCCAGTGCTTGCCCGGCCCGATTTTTTCAATGGCCGCGAGCTGGGCTTCTAAAACCAGGTCGTAAATGGCGCGCTGCTCAGGACTGAAACGGCCATTCACCGGGAAGGTGCGCGTCACGTCCGCCGCGTAGCATTGAAACTCGCACCCGGCATCGATGAGTACCAGGTCGCCATCGCGCAGCTTTTCGCTGTTCTCGGTGTAGTGGAGAATGCAGGCATTGTCGCCGCTTCCCACAATGCTGTTATACGCAGGATGTCGTGCGCCGTTGAGTGCGAACTCATGCTCGATCTCCGCCTGCAGCTGGTATTCAAACTTGCCAGGCTGGCAAAACTGCATCGCCCGCACATGGGCCGCCGAGGTAATTTGCCCAGCCTTGCGCATCAGCCGGATCTCGGCAGCGCTCTTGATCAGTCGCAGGTCATGCAACATGTGGTTCAGGTCGGTGAATTCACCGGGCGGCACCGCGCCATTGGGCTGACGGCTACGAATGTTATTAACCCAGCCCATCACTTTCTGGTCAAATCCGGGGCTGCGGCCCATGGAGTAGTACACCCGCGCGCGGCCTTCAATCAATCCGGGAAGAATGTCGTCTATATCCCCTACCGGGAACGCGTCATCGGCGCCGTGGTCCCGGGTTGCGCCCTCGGGTCCCGCCCGGTAGCCGTCCCAGATTTCCCGCATGGCATCTTTCTCCCGACAAAACAGCACGAACTGACCGTGGCGCCGACGGGGGATCAGCACCAGCACCGCATCGGGTTCGTCAAAGCCCGTGAGGTAATGGAAATCGCTGTCCTGGCGAAAGGGAAACTCCGCATCGCGATTGCGGATCAATTCACGCGCAGAGGGAATAATTGCGATGCTGTTTGGCTCCATCAGGGCCATCAGGTTTTTTCGTCGGCGGCTGAACTCTGCCTTGCTGATTTTCATGGTTTTGGCAACGTCTCCGATCAGGGTCTGCGATTCGCGCGTGAGATTAGCACAGCACCAGCGCTCTAGTGCAGCGGCCCAGGCTCGCCCGGGCCATCTGATTCTTCGCGCCTGGCGAGGCTGTCCATCACCACGTTGAGAGCGGCAAAGCGCAGGTACTCAACGATCTCTGCGTAATCCTGCTCCGAGGTTTCCTCATCCTGCTCATCATCCACGGCAGCCTGGGCGATAGCGGCAAAATCTTTCAACGCCTCGGCGCTGTCTGTGGCAACGGCAGAACCGGTATCGCCACCGGATACTTTCCCCTGGGCGTAACCGGCAAGGAAGCCTTTACACCAGGCGGCCATCGCCGCAGTGCGCTCGACCAGATCGTTGTCATCATCCGGCAACAGGGGATGGAACTCGAAGGCCTCGTCTTCCACCGCGTCAGCGGTGACGGCGTACAGTTGCTGAACCCGCTCAGCCAGCTCGCCATGCAGGTCCAGGCTGAGCGCCGTGTTGAGACCGGACAAGGCAGCGTCGTTACTGATGCGGCCGAGGCTGCCCAGCAACCCGGCCAGGCAGCCGTGCAATTCCGATGGCGAGACGCGCTCGCCCTGTTCAACCAAGTGGTCGGCAATCTCGTCAAAATCGAAAACACCCGGGTCTCCGGGACGGGAATCAAACATGATCTAGCCTTTTGGGTTGCAGTCCGGCGCTGCATTGCGCAACGGACTGTTGGCTTCAAGAAAACGAGGCAGGCCTTTGAAAATACGGGTTTTTGTCACGTTGACCTACCCGGGCCACAGCCCTATAGTAGTTCGCACTCAGGCCTTTCCAAGTATAACCGCAATGGCAGACAACCCACTCACCGCCCTTGAAGCCAAGATCGACGAGTTGATCGGTCTGTGTCAGCAGCTCAATCGTGAGAACAGCACGCTGAAAGCTGAGAATGCCAGCTTCCAACGAGAACGGCGAGATTTGCTGGCACAGAATGAACAGGCACGCACCCGGGTAGAAGCTGTACTGGATCGACTGCGGTCCATGGAGCAGGCGTCGTGAGCAATACAGTGACTGTCACCATCCTCGACAAGGAATATCAGGTTGCCTGTCCCGAGGAGCAGGAGGCAGACCTGGTCGCCTCTGCCAAGTACCTCGACAAACAAATGCGCGCTATTCGGGAGACCGGCAAGGTCATCGGACTGGAGCGTATTGCGGTGATGGCCGCCCTGAACATTAGCTATGAATTGCTTCACGCCACCGGCGAGGGTGAGCGAATTGGCTTACCCATACAGGGCGCAGAGCAGCCCCTGCGCGATCTCAATCGCAAGGTTGATGAAGCCCTCTACCAGCTCCGCCAGCTCGAAATTGGCTAGGAACAGCCGAGTCTCACCCCGGCACCCCGCTAGCACGCCCCGGCCACGGGTGCCAGACTCGGAGCGAGCCAAGCACTGCGCTATAATTGATGCCGGATCCCTGGTGTATGCGCCAGGCAGTCAGTCCTCGAGCCGATAACGTTGTACCAGGGGGCTGCCAGTCTCTGCTGTTGTGCAAGTCCGGTATAGCCGGGAAGCCTGATGCAGGACGGAGGCCTCCACCTTGAACCGTCGGGTTCAAGGCCAGTACTGTCAGCGGTATACCGGGAATCCCACCTCCAAAGACGCATGATCAACATCCAAATCACCAAGCAAGATCTCAGGCGCAGGCTGCGAAGCACGCGGTTAGACGTCGCACCTGCACGCCGCGCGGAAGCCGCGACCATGGCGGCAGCGCATTTCGAAAACATTCCAGACTGGTCATCATGCCAGCGCCTAGCGCTTTACCAGCCGATCCCGGAAGAGTTTGACCCAGAGCCTATCGCGGCCGCGGCCCGCAGCCGGGGGTTGGCTCTCTATCTCCCGGTCATCAACGACGACAAGGGCCTGTCGTTTGCATTGTGGCAGGAAGAGGAAGATCTAATCTGCAATCGCTACGGCATACCGGAGCCAGCACCCCATGCGCGACGTTTAGCGGCTGCTGAGCTCGACATGGTCGTGCTGCCGCTGGTGGGGTGGGACCGGCAAGGGGGACGGCTGGGAATGGGCGGTGGTTACTATGATCGCGCGCTGGCCGATGCCGGTGACGTGATCAGGGTTGGACTGGGCTACGCGAGCCAGGAATGCACGTCGCTGACCCTCGACCCCTGGGACATCCCAATGCATTTTGTGGTGACCGAGCGCGAGCTGATGACCGCGCCAACGACCGTTTAGTCTTCGATGATTACGCCAGCCTGAAGGGCTGAGGCGGGTGCTGCAACCGTATCGTTGGATGTCATGGGCATGACCAGCGTCAGTACGACGCCAAAGCCAAACACGGCAAGCAGGATTAGCAGCGCATCCGGTTTACGTTTCACTTATTTACTCTCGCTTCCAAGCTACGGGTAAGACACTCTCCGTTGCCTTCACCACTACACGTCAAAATGTGCAGGCGCTTTTTGTAATTATTGTGAATTATTCACAAAAGCGTGCCGAGTCTAACCCAGCATGCGGGAGCTGAAAAGCCCCAAAACCGCAAAAACAGTGGGCTTGTGGCGATTCAGCCCGAATCGGGGCCCAGGTAGAGCTGATAAGCACGGTTATCGGTTTCATCCCAATAACGGTAGCCAATGTCATCCAACACCTTTCGGAAGGCGCGGCGATCACCGCGAGGCACCTGCACACCCACCAGGATGCGACCGTAAGCGGCACCGTGATTGCGGTAGTGGAACATGGAAATATTCCACCGCTGGCCCAGGCCGGACAGAAACTTCAGCAATGCCCCCGGGCGCTCCGGAAACTCGACGCGATATACGGCCTCATCGGTCACATGCTCAGGAGCACGTCCGCCCACCATGTACCGGATGTGCAGTTTCGCCATTTCATTGGCGGTGAGGTCTTCGGTCTCGTAGCCCTGGCGGTCGAGGTCGGCCAGCAACCCCGGCAGGTCATCGCGGTCCGGGTTGATGGCAAGGCCAACAAACACGCGGGCATCGGCATCGTCGGTATAGCGGTAGTTAAACTCGGTGATATTGCGCCGTCCCAGCGCGTTGCAGAATGCCCGGAAACTGCCAGGCTGCTCCGGGATGGTCACGCTGATCACCGCCTCGCGGTGTTCACCAATCTCGGTGCGTTCGGAGATATAGCGCAGGCGATCGAAATTGGTGTTGGCGCCGCTCAGAATGGCCAACAGGTGTTGTCCTTCCACACCGGTTCGCTCAACGTATTTCTTAAGCCCCGCCAAGGCCAGGGCACCAGCGGGTTCTGCGATGCTGCGAGTATCTTCAAAGATATCCTTGATCGCGGCACACATTTCATCGGTGGAGGCGGTGATCACCTCATCCACCGTGTCGCGAATTACCCGGAAGGTTTCTTTTCCCACCTGGGCAACGGCACAACCGTCGGCGAACAGCCCCACTTCGGACAGGGAGTCCCTGCGGCCTCGCTCCAGTGCCAGCTTCAGGCAGGCGGCGTCTTCGGGTTCAACGCCGATAATGCGGGTCTTGGGCCACACGTATCGAACATAGGCAGCAACGCCCGCCAGCAATCCGCCACCACCAACCGGCACGAACAGTGCGTCCAGCGGCTCCTGGTGTTGGCGGACAATTTCCATCCCTACGGTGCCCTGCCCGGCAATCACGTCAGGGTCGTCAAACGGATGAACAAACGTCATCTTCTGCTCCAGCACCAGAACCTGCGCATGCTCGGCGGCTTCATCGAAGGAGTCCCCATGCAGCACGACCCGGGCGCCCCGATTGCGCACCGCATCCACCTTGATCTGCGGCGTCGTGCGCGGCATCACAATCGTCGCCCTGACGGACATGCGCTGGGCAGCCATCGCCAGGCCCTGGGCATGGTTGCCCGCGGAGGCAGCAACCACTCCGCGGTCACGCTGCTCCTGGCTCAGCCGGTGCATCTTGTTGTAAGCGCCACGCAACTTGAATGAGAACACCGGCTGAAGATCTTCACGCTTCAACCAGACACGGTTACCCAGGCGACGTGACATCAGGGTCGCTTCATCGACGGGCGTCTCCCGCGCGACGTCGTAAACCCGCGCGTCGAGGATCCGCTTGATATAGGACTGAGGCATCTGGCCTGTCTCAAAGACTGAACACGCCATGTTAATCAAGCGGGGGTGGTTTTGCAGTACGCAGCAAGCGGCGGATTTGGGTATTTTTCGTGATCGCGGATGCCGCCTCACCTATACTGGGCCGCGTATTGACACAGGATTTCTGCATGAACCAGGACCAGATGAAACAGGCGGTGGCGGATGCTGCACTGGAATACATTCGCCCGAAGCTCTATGACGATACCGTGCTGGGCATCGGCACCGGCTCCACCGCCAATCTGTTCATCGATAACCTGGTCGCGCTGAAAGCCCAGATCAGTGCGACCGTGGCCAGCTCAGAAGCCTCCGCAGACCGGCTGCGACAGCATGGCATTCCCGTGCTTGACCTCAACAGTGTCGACCAGGTGGATATCTACGTGGACGGCGCAGACGAATCCAACCGCGCACTGCAGCTGATCAAGGGAGGCGGTGCAGCATTAACGCGCGAGAAAATCGTTGGCGCCGTCGCCGGGGAGTTCGTTTGCATCGCTGACGAGAGCAAGCTGGTACACACGCTGGGCGAGTTCCCGTTGCCGGTGGAGGTTATCCCGATGGCACGCAGTCATGTGGCCAGGGAACTGGTCAAGCTGGGCGGCGACCCGGTGTACCGTGACGGCGTCATTACCGATAACGGCAACATCATTCTGGACGTCTACCACTTCCCGATTCCCCAGCCGCTGGCCACAGAGCAAAAAATCAACGGCATCACGGGTGTGGTTACCAACGGTCTGTTCGCACACCGACCCGCCGACGTCTTGCTGCTGGGTACACCCGACGGCGTTAAAACGCTGCGCGCCGAATAAACTAGCCGCCCTGTTTTCCACTGAGTGGCTCACGTACCATCTGCCTGAGACCGCCAGCGCCGGCCAACCAGGATCTTCACTGAAACCGTGACCATCGAGGACAAAAACCAGTTTCTTGCCGAGCTCGTCGGTGAGCACGGCCGGGCGCTGGAGAAATACCTTGCCCGCAAACTGGACAGCCCGGAAGACGCCGCTGAAGTAGCCCAGGAGGCGTTCATGCGACTCCATCGAATGGAATCACCCCAACAGCTGGATAACGCTCGCGCTTTCCTGTTTCAGGTGGCAACCAACCTGGCCGTCGACCAGCTTCGGCGTCGCAAGCTGCACTTCCGCTACATCCGCGTCGAAAAGAGCCAGGCACCGGAGGGCGAACCCGTCGATATCAACGCCAGCGCCGCTTCTCCAGAGCAGATCATCGGGGCGAGAGAGAAACTCAGGGCCATTTACGCCGCTGTCGACGAGATGCCGTTGAAGGTAAAGCAGGCGTTTTTGCTGCACCGACGAAGCGGGCTGTCCTACAACGATATCGCCGAGGAGATGCAGGTGTCGGTGTCCAGTGTGGAGAAGTACATCCTGCAGGCACTGAAGCATTGCCGAAAGCGCCTCGCGGCGCGCTTCCCCGCTGATGATGATCCGACCGAAGGGTGAAAAAAAAGTTGTGGAATCAACGGTGTCAGTCGTTACAGGTATAGATCAATCTATACTAATGGCGGATAGCAGTGACTTACCGCCGGTGGGAACCCAGGGGCAGGAGCCCCGTCATGGGGGTAAAGGATGAAAACGGGCTGCATAGAGAACGACGAAGAACAATGCGACAGTGCGCTGGGCTGGATAGCCCGGTTCCGCGCTGACGACGCTTCCGCCTCTGACCGCGAGGCCTTCGCCCTGTGGTTGTCAGAAAACCCCTCGCACCGCCAGGTCATGGACGACATGCTCGAGCTGTGGGACGACCTGTCGGTCGTAAGTGCCCTGCCCTTCCCTGACACTATCACCCAAGCCGCTGCCAACGAGTCGCGCTGGTGGATCGGATCTGCCGCTGCCGCGGCCGCCTGCCTAGTTGCAGCCCTGGTGCTATGGCCGCTGGGTGAACCCGCATCTGAGCCCGTGCACTTCCAGACCGCGATGGGTGAACAGAAGACTTTCGAGTTGGACGATGCCTCACGACTCACCCTGAACACTAACTCTCGGATAAGCGTGAGCTACCATGACGACCAGCGGCAATTGCTGCTCGAGTCCGGCGAGGCCTTCTTCGAAGTTACTCCCGATAGCAACCGACCCTTCCATGTCGACGCCGGCAGCGCGAGGGTGACGGTACTGGGGACTGCATTCAACATCGAACGCACCGAAACCAGCACCGAGGTGACCGTTACCGAAGGTATTGTGCGTGTCACAGAGCTTCGCACCGGCACCCAGGCACCTCGCAGCAGCACCCTGCGCGCCAACGAGAGGCTCGCGGCCACCGCCGAGGGGCTTGGCGACACGACCTCTGTTGATGATGACCGGGACACCGCATGGCGACGCGGTGAACTCGTTGCTTACGGCATGACCCTGCCCGAACTGGCCTCGGAACTGGAACGCTACAGCGACACCCGCCTTCGCTTTGGAGATGCGGACGTAGCCTCTCTCTCGGTCTCCGGCGTGTTCCGCCTGGACGATCCACAAGCCACCATTGCCGCCGTTGCCCTGAGCCTCGATCTGGACATCAAGCCCGTTGACGACCATACCGTGCTGTTGCTTAAAGCACCCCGGTAATATATAACTCGTTTTTCGGGTTATTCCGAAAGCAAAAACCTTAAATTATCAAAAGGTTACGATCCTTGATCGTAGCCTGGTCGCCATGTCAGCCGGAATCAGTGCAGGGACGAAGACAGCAAGACCCCGCGCCGTGCGGCAACTCGTCGCTGCGGCCGCCCTGTTGTGCCTGAGCGCAGTCGCGCGGGCCACACCCGAAAACACTACCTACTTCGTCATCGATGCGCCGCAGCTGTCACCGGCCTTGATTCAGTTCAGCCGCCAGAGCGGGCTCTCCATTGTCTTTCCGGAGCATTTGGCACGCAACATCGATAGCAGCCCATTAACTGGCACCCTCAGTGGCGCGGAAGCGCTGGACTCGCTGCTCGACGGGACCGGCCTCGCCTGGGATATGGTCGAGAGCCGCATCGTTGCGGTTTATTCGATTGATTGCGCCGACGGCCCGGGCTGCGCCTCCCCATCCGACACCCTGAATCGCTATCCAGTGTTCGTACCCGGCCTGGAGGAAACCTACGTTTACGGCAGCCAGATGACCGGCTCTAGGATTCGGCGTCCGGGCTATGAAAGTGCGGCCCCGGTGGACGTGCTCTCCGCGCCAGACATAGAACTGAGCGGTGCACAGACGCTGGGCGAGTTGCTAAAGTTCGTCCCGGCGGTTGCCGGCAATTCGCTGAGTACCGCGATCTCCAACGGTGGCAACGGTACGGCAACGGTGACACTACGGGGCCTTCCGGCCAGTAATACCCTGGTGCTGATCAACGGCCGCCGCGTCGCCAATGATGGCCTGGCCGGCGAGTCCGTAGACCTGAACAGCATCCCGCCCGCTGCCGTGGAGCGGATTGAAATCCTGAAAGATGGCGCATCGGCCATCTATGGCTCCGATGCCATTGCCGGCGTGGTGAACGTCATCCTGAAGCGGGATTTTTACGGCTTTCTCGCGGAGACCTACTTCGGGCAGGCCGAAGCGGGCGACCTGGATACGCGCACCCACACCATCCAGTACGGCACCGGTTTTAGTCGAGGCTCATTGTTCATCACCGCCTCTCATTACAGCCAGGATCCCATCTACAGCCGCGACCGGGAAATCTCCGCGTCAGCGGATACCAGAGAACTCGGCGGAGCCGACCAGCGCTCAAGCGCCACCCCCGATGCGCGCATCGGGCTGTCGGACGGCAGTGCCATCATCGCCGAGGGCACTGCCTACCGACCGGTGGCAGAGGACGATCGCTTCGACTTCCCTGCGTTTACCAGCGCGGTGGTACCCCTGGAGCGAAACAGCATTTACGCCAATGCCAGTTTTGATTTCAGCGACCAGGTGGTGGCCGCACTCGACGTCAGCTACGTCGAAACCGACGCCACGTCGACCCTGGCTCCAACGCCCGTATTCACCGCCTTTGAGCAAAACCCCATTACCGTCGCTGCGGACAATTCCTTCAATCAATTCGGGATACCTCTGGAGGACGTGCGCCGGCGCCTGATCGAGTTCCCTACTCGACGCCAGCGCAACGATTCCACCACCAGCCGGGTCGGCTTCACTCTGGAGGGCCTGGCAGCGGACTGGAACTGGGATCTCAGTTACAACTGGAGTCGCAGTGAAGCCAGTGAGTCGCTGACCAATATCGTCAATGCCGAGCGGCTCAGGCGCGGCGTTGGACCGGCAGAAGGTTGTCAGGGCCCGGGCGTGGACGGCTGTGTACCGGTCAACCTGCTAGGGCCAGCGGGCACCATCACGCCTGCCCAGATCGACTATCTGCGGGTAAATGGCGATGTGGATGGCTACACCAAATTGTCGAGCTTTTCGACCAACGTCAGCCGCTCGCTGTTTGAACTGGCAGGCGGGCGCGGCGACCTGGCAGTGGGCTTCGAACACCGTCTTGAGTCGACCAGCAAACGCCCGGATGAACTGCTGGCCACCGCGGGGACCATTGGCGGTACCAACTTCCAGGCTACCCGCGGCGATCGTCGCATCAACGAACTTTATGCCGAGACCATACTGCCGGTTTGGAAGTCTGCCAACGGGCTCTCGTCGCTGGTGTTGGAGGCGGCTATTCGCTATTCCGACTACAGCGACTTTGGCGACAGCACTACCCCCAAGCTTGGTATGCGGCTACAGCTGGGACCCGCGGTGCTGTTGCGAGCAACCTACGCCGAGGGTTTCAGGGCGCCCAGCCTTAACGAACTTTACGAGGGCAATGCAGAGAGCCAGGCGTTCATCAACGATCCATGTACCCAGGCTGCCAATGTCGGCGAGCTTCCCGGCTGTCGCCAACAGGCCGACCCTACGCGCGTGCAGTTTTTGACAGTGACCGGCGGCAACCCGGACCTGGAAGCCGAAACTGCCGACAGCTTCAGCGCCGGCATGGTGTGGACCCCGGGATTTATCTCCGGCTTGTCGCTATCTGCGGACTATTTCCAGATCGAACAAGACAACGTGGTGTCATCCAGCGCGCAGTTTATCGTCAACCAGAATGCTCGCTTCGGGCGCTTTGAAAACAATGTGATTCGGGACGATGCGGGCAACCTTTCCCTGGTGACTGCCAGCAATGTCAATGTCGGTGGGCGCGACGTGAGCGGCGTGGATCTGGCCTTCAACTATCAGCGTCCGGGCAGACGTTGGGGCAAGCTGGCGTTCACTGGCAGCGCGACGTTTATCGACGAATACCTGGCTCGGCTGGATGCCTCAGCCGGAGAACTCAACCTGGCGGGCACTTTCCGCGACGAGGCGTCTGAGGGCCTGGGCGGCATTCCGCGCTGGAAAGGTCAGCTGGGCCTGCGCTGGACCCGGGAGCGCTGGCAGGCCAGCTACGACATGCATTTCGTTGGCGATATGACCGAGGTCATACCGGGTACGGATACCCGTCGCAGCATCGAAGACTGGACGGTCCATGACCTGCAGCTCAGCTACAAGTTTGACCTGCTGGAGGGCTTGCGCTGGACCCTGGGCGTGGACAACCTGCTGGACAAGGAAGCACCTCTGGCGGCCTCTGCGTTCAACGACAACATCGACGGCCGCACTCACGAGCTGAAGGGCCGTTTCTGGTATACCAAGCTCAGCCAGCGGTTCTAGACGCGACCGCCCCCTGACGAGCCAACCGATCATGGACACTTCCGCACCCAATCCCTGGAGCCTGTACTGGCAGGGTGGACACATCGACAGCTGCATCGCCAATGCCGGCGCCGAGGACCGGGCCATAGTCAGCGCCGTGTGGAAGGACCTGGTCAGCGCCTTACCTGCAGCAGCGAAGGTGCTGGACTTGGCCACCGGCAATGGCGCCGTGCCTCTGGACTTGCTCACAGCTGACCCCGAACTGGAAATTACCGGCGTTGATCTGGCCCAGATCGCGCCCGACACCCTGCTTGATGCAGCACCGCTGCTGTCCCGTGTGCAGTTTCTGGGCGGTATCGACATCTGCAAACTGCCCTTTGAAGCACATAGTTTCGACGCGGTCACCAGCCAGTTTGGCATCGAGTACGCGCCACTGGCGCAGGCACTCGCGGAAGTAGCCCGGGTGCTGAAACCCCGCGGACGGCTGCGTTTTCTTGTCCACCATGTCGACAGCGCCGTGGTGGCGCCGGCCGCTGAACTGGTGGCCGAAATCGACCACCTTTACCGTGACAACGGCCTGCTGGCCGCCTTCAACCAGTACCTGGCCGGTGCAATGGATCTTGCCTCGCTGGAAGCAGCAGGGCGGAACTACATGGGGGAGTCGCGGGTGCGAACCCAGCATATCAGCGGGCAGGTGATGGTCGGCATCAATCAGGTCATTGTCGACCTGCAGGCTCAACCCCAGCGGGCGCAACTGCTGGCGCAGAGTATGCAATCGCGCATGCGGGCAGAGCGCAGCAGGCTGGGACAACTGCGCTCTGCAGCTCTGGACATCGACGGGGCGAGCACCCTGTGTCATCAGCTGGAATCGCTGGGTCTTGGGGACGTGGAATCCAGAACAGTGGAAGTTCCGGGTGAGGCACCTGCGCTCATCGGCTGGCAGTTCAGCGCCACCATGAAATAGGTGCCTGACGCCGCGCCGGACGGTATCATGCCCCCCCTCCAAGACACACAAAGGTTTCACCATGAATGATTCAGTGGATACAGGCGCTGCCGCGGTGCGCGCACCGGAAGGCACCATGTTCCTGTACAGCCAGCCAGAGTTCCTAAATCGGGAAGACCACGGCAGTCTGGGTTGGAGCACGCCCGAAAAGCCCTTCGAGTTTGCCAGTGCCATCAACTCCGTGCCGCTGGTGGCGTCGGAAATGGCCGCAGCCCAGAAAAACTACCCCATCGTATTTTCGGGTAAGGAAAACGCGGTACCCCTGGCAGTGGTTTCCATTCTCAAGGACCGCAACATGTTCGTGGGCAATGACGGCCACTGGGAAGGTGGCGCCTATATCCCCTCCTACCTGCGTCGTCATCCTTTTGCAACCGCCGTTGGACCCAACGAGCAGTTCGCTATCGTGATAGATCGTTCCTCCAATGCCATCACCGAGGACCCACAGACACCGTTTTTTAAAGGCGATGTGGTGTCTGACGAAACCCAGGCCATGATCGATTTTTGTGGTCGCTTTGAAGCAGAGCGCCGCCGTACCAAGGAATTCAGCGACCGCCTCGCGGAACTCGACCTGCTGAGTGAGCAGCAGGTCAATGCGCCGGGCGACGACAGCCAGAGGATTGCTAATTTCTTCGGCGTGAATGTCGACAAGCTGAATGCGATTCCGGCTGACACGCTGCAGGAGTTGCACCAGAACGGCTTCCTGTCCTACATCTTTGCGCACCTGTTCTCACTGGAGAACTGGAACCGCTTGCTCGCCAAGCGCAGCGCTATGATGGCAGCGGCCGGCGTTTCCGAGGCAAGCCCCCAGCCCGAGGCCTGAGCCTCGCTATCAGGTGTCGGGAGACGATCAGCAGTCCCGGGAGGCCGCGGTCAACGCGGCCTTCGAACGCGGCGACAACCAGCGTGGCCTGGAACTGCTGCGCTCTCTTGCAGCCCACTACCCCGACCCGGCGAGGTTCCACCGGCAGGCGGTTATCGAGGAACAGATAGGCAGTGCGGATAAAGCCCTGTCGGCCCATCTGGCCTGCCTGTCGTTGGCGCCCAATAATCCCATGGCCTACCTCTACGGGGGCTATTGCCTGCACCAGCAGGGCCGCACTGAAGATGCTCTGTCTGTATTCTCCCTGGGATCAGATCTGGACGGCTCGCTGCTGGCAGCGCCCCAGCCCGGTCACGGCCAAGAGACTGAGCGCCGACTGGCCACCTGCAACAGCGCTTTGCGTGCCCACTTTAGCCGCCTGCACGAGGAGGCAGTGGGCGATGCACTGGAGGTCGCACGCATACGCGAGTCCGTCTGGGTAAGAACCCATGACTGCCCCCAATCACCCCCCGCCTCGGGCCAGCAGCCACATCTCTTTTACGTGCCCGGGCTGGAACCGATTCGCTATGCCGACACCCATGCCCTAGACTGGGCCGCCGGTATCGAGGCAGCCTCCGACATCATCGTGCAGGAGTTTCTCGACGCTGTGCCGGTGATCGGCGAGAGCGGCCGGCCCTACCTTGCCGAGGGCACGTCACTGGGTGAGGCTTTCAGCCCACTGGTAGGGTCGCTCAACTGGACTGCGCTGGACTTGTACCGTGACGGTCAGCGCAATAACGCGATCGCAGACCACTTTGTGCAGACTTTGTCTGTCCTTGGCAACGCACCACTGTACGGCCTCGGCGAGATGCCTTTCGAAGTGTTCTTTTCCGTGCTGAAAGCTGGCCAGCACATCAGTCCGCACTACGGTCTTTCCAACCACAGCCTCACGGTGCATTTGCCGATAATAGCGCCACCGAACTGCGAGCTGGCGGTGGCGGGCGAGTCTCGCCCCTGGGAACCGGGAACACTGATGGCCTTCGACGATACCTTCCTGCACGAAGCGGTTAATCGCAGCGAGGAAGATCGTGTGGTGTTGATATTCTCAACCTGGCACCCCGACCTCAGCAACGCCGAGCGGCAGGCCATTCAGCGCAGCTTCAATGCCAGGCAAGCGTGGCTGGACCAGCGCCACCTGCCCACTGTCTAGACGTCGACAAATTCTACAAACAGTTCCGGCAGCAACTCGCGATATCGCCGCCAACGACCGACCTGGCTGGAATCGATTGAACCACGCACCTGGCGCTCGCTGAATGTAAAACTCGGACCATCGGTTGCCTGGGCCTGAAGGCAGGCTTCATCCCAGGCAAGATCACAAAAAGCAGCCAGCCGCTGGCTCTCTTTTTCAGGGTCGTCTACAAAATCCTCCAGGGGCAGATCCATCACCCTGTCGCCACCGATGGCCGCCCAGTGGTCCATGTACCTCTGTGACAGATGCCAGGCGTGTGCCAGGGCGTCGGGATCGCAGGCGTAGGCGTGATCATCCGGAAACGGGCGCGAGAATATCGACAACGCCGTATCGCGCGGATCCCGTCTCATCTGCACAACACGAGCGTCCGGGAACAGGCCCAGCAACATCCCCACGTGCAGATAATTGTGGGGCATCTTGTCGGTAACCACCTCGCCGGTCGTGCTGTTCAACGCATGGTAGCGCTGGGCCAGGGCTGCCCACTGGTCGGCAGACAGCGCGTCGGGCTGCCCCAGGTACCCGGCTGTGACATCGCGCTCATACTGGGTGACAACAAACCCCAGCGCATCGCTCTCACCGCCCGCAACCACCCCTGGCAATCGCCCCAGCACGCGCTCGATCAGGGTGGTGCCACTGCGGGGCATGCCTACAATAAATACATAGCGCGACGTGCCAGCGAGGGACACACTGCCCTGCACAGGCGCGCTGAAACGCGTAAGTGCCTGCTCAAACCGCTGTTCCTCGGCGTCGCGTCGGTATCCGGCGCCGGAGGTTAACAACGCGTCCGCCTGGCGTTGGTTGGCGTCGCGCAGCGCGGCCGCGGCGGCATCGAGATTGTCGCTGCGTTCAAAAACCTCGGCCGCCGCATAGGCCATCAACTGCAGGTCATACGCACTGCCGGCGGCGGCTTTGCGTCGCTCGGCGAGACCGGCGCAGATGTCTGGTAACTGGGCGTCGTCGGCCAGTTCTACCCTGATCGCCCAGGCCTGCCCCATATCGGGCGAACGCGCCAGTGCCTGGTGACTGGCGCGGCGGGCGGCAGCGTCGTCTCCGCGCAGACGCGCGACACGGGCACAGAGGAGGTGGTAGTCCGCATCATCAGCACCGGCATTGGCCGCCAGGGCGAGCTGTTCCTCGCTGGCTGGCACATCACGCGCCAGCAGCAACAGGTCCGCATATCGCACATGGTCCCGCGCTGTGGTCGTCGACACGGCCATAAACTGGTGAAAAGCTGACACTGCCAGTGGATAGTCACGCAGGCGGGCGGCGGCCTGCGACAGCTGTTCGGCAATTGCGGCATCGTCTGGCAGCTGCGCGAGCAATTGCCTCAGCACGCTGACCGCGCCATCCCAGGCACCCTCCTGCCCCAGGGCGCGAGCCAGCAGTAACAGGGAGGACCGCTGCCGCAGGGTTGCCGCCCGGAGCACACTGATGGCCGAGGCAGCGTCCCCGAGGCGCAACAGCAATTCCGCAATCGGGCCAGCAAAATGTTCGTCACCGGCAGACAGCGAGGCAGCTCGCTTGGCTGCCGCCAGGGCCGCCGGTCGGTTCCCGGTCTGCTCCAGGCAGAGCGCATGGTTAAACACAATATCAGCTGCGCCGGGCTCCAGTTGTGCGGCGGCAGCCAGCCATTGCTCTGCCTGTTCCAGTTCCCCTCGCTGCATCATGAGTGTGCCCAGGCCATAGCGAGCGCTGGCGCCATGACTCCCGGCATCAAGCACTTCGCGGTAAAGCTGCTCCGCCTGCTGGAGTTTGCCCTGCTGGTGGGCCTGCTCGGCCCGGGAGAGAAGATCGGATGACATGAATCAGGGGTATCAATTAGGATGGGTGCGTCTTGCAACGCCTATCCTACCAAAAAGGGTTTTCCAATGAGACTCGCTGCCCGCGCCGGCGACTGGTCAGCCGAACTGGCCCAACGGCGCCGTGTACACGTCCCCAACCTGTTCGAGGGTGAATCGGCAGAGCAGCTGTTCACCAGTCTGAATACCCAAAATCCCTGGAACCTGGTGTTCAATCGAGACGGCGAACACGTCGATATAGGCGCGGACAGCGTCGCTCTGTGGAACCCGGAGCAGCGCCAGCAGTTTGACGATATCGTTTTCGCACAGGCGAGTACCCAGTTTCAGTATCTCTACAAGGCCGTGCCGATTTACGACGTGTACCACGAGGGGCTGCTGCCAGGGCATTTCTTCAACACCCTGTTTGAATTCCTCAACAGCGACGAGTTTCTAGCTTTCGCCCGTGAACTGGTGGGTCGACCGGACATCGGTTTCTGCGATGCACAGGCAACCTGCTACGAGTCGGGGCACTTCCTTACCAGTCATGACGACGCCATCGCTGGCAAAAACCGTGTCGCTGCCTATGTCATCAACATGACACCCGAATGGAATCACAACTGGGGGGGGGCTCTGCAGTTTTTTGATGCCGATGGGAACATTGAGCAGGGATTCGCGCCTACCTTCAATGCGCTGAATGTTTTCCTTGTCCCGCAAGCGCACGCAGTACAGTACGTGACACCCTTCGCCAGCGGGTCACGTTTCAGTATCACCGGATGGCTGCGGTCAGGGAAGGACCCGCGCACCTGATCAGGACAGGGGCACTACATCGAAAGGAGCGGTAAGACGATAGTCACCCTCTTCTGCCTCGAAGTCATAAGTACCATGCCATGCATATGAGGGAAACAGCGCCAGCTGACCAGGTTCGGGGCATACTACCCGTTCGACAACTTCGCGCTCGCCCAGGCCCAGCGGCGTTTCCCCGAATTTGATACAGCCGGCAGCGCCTGAGTTTGAGTTCATACTGTCAGGCAGATGAACGTAGCAAGCCGAGCTAATCCAGCCCTCGGGATGCACGTGATTGACGTGATAGCCGCCGCCGTGAAGACGGACAGACCAGGAGCCGGAAAACTCAAATCGCCGTGACTTGCGCGAGAATAGTGGATGCGTCGGGTCGTCTGGCATGCTGTCAATAAATTCGGCTACCGCTTGGGTCAATACCTCGCGATAAGCCTGTACCACCGAGTCCGGTTTATGTAGCAATCGACCGGGCGTCTGGGTACCTCCAACCAGAGTCTGCCGCATGGGCGCAGCTTTGGTCTGGTGCATGCCGAGCAGAACGTCGTTTAGGTCCTGTAGAAAAGCCTCCAGGGAGTCATACCCGTCTGGTGTCCTTAGACGGAGAACGCTTACATCCCGATCATAGTCGATAAGCCAACGATAACGGGAGTCGCCAATTAATCGCCAACAGGTTCCCAGAAGCGCCCAGGTGAGCTGGTTGTGCGGCTCGCTTGCCTGCAGCGCCTCGAGCTCATGCATGGCGTGCTGGTAATCGCCTTCGATGATCAAGACCCTTGCAAGGTCATGTGACACATCCATAGACGGCGCAAGCGCCAGTGAGGCAACAAAACTATCCTGCGCGCTCGCGTAATCATGTGTTGACGCCTGAAGCCTACCCAGCGTACTCAGCAGCTGCGGCGTGCGAGCAATTGCCAGGGACTCCCTGATAAACGAATCGGCTTGCTCAAAGCGTCTACTGTTCACTAGCAGGTTTGCGAGCGAGAGCCTTAGACCCATGTTCTGGGGCTGAGAGGCCAACGCATTCACATAGGAATGGGTGAACACCTCCTCTTTGCCTAACTGCCAAAGCAGCTCGGCCAGAGTTTCGTGTGCCAGGACCGAATCTGGAGATTTCGCTATTGCCCGTCTGTATAGCGTTTCTGCTGCGCCGTAGTTACCGAGCTCAAACTGTGCATTCCCCCAGTTCACATCGATTTCGCTGACCTCTGGTGCTAAGGCGCTCGCACGTTGGAAATATTGGATCGCGGTGAGAGGGTCTTCACTGAGCTTATAGCAAAGCCCTAGGTTATGAAGCGCATTGACGTAGTTAGGATCTCGATCAAGTGCCGCTTTGTAACAGTCGATAGCAGCGGGGTAGTCTAGGCGCTTCTGATGTACATTGCCCAGAGCTGTAAGGGCTGAGACATCTCCCGGCGCACTCGCCAAGGCTTTTTGCAGGTGCTTCTCTGCCTCTTCGTAACGCTCCTCGGACAACTGCAACAGCCCAAGGTTCTTCAAGGCATCCGGGAAGGCTGGATTGAGGTTTATTGCCTGAGCATAGTGCGCTTCCGCTCGGTCGTGCTTGTGCAGCGCCTTGAAACTGTTCCCCAAATTATTGTGCGCCTCGGGCTGTGGCGGATATAGCCGCAGCGATGCCTCCATCGCATCTATTGCCCTTTGATGCTGGCCGAGTCTTGCGTGGGCCATGCCCTTCAGGTGAAGGAGGTTTGGATCTGGCTTACTTGACAGCAAGTTGTCGAGTTCAGAAAGAGCCAACGCCGGCTGCGCACGCACTTTCTGCAGCAGCGAAGAAACAAGCGACTGGTAGCGCTTCTGAGGATCGTCGGTCATCGCAAAATTCAGGCAAAAAAAACGGCGGGCCGAAGCCCGCCGTCTTAGTCTAACACCTACAAGTCGATTAGAACTTGTAGCTGGCGCTCAGGAAGTAGCGCGGGCCAAACAGCGGGTACGTTGACGGGAACGTATTCGCCTGCTCCTGAGAATCACCCAGCTTATCAGGCTCGGTATCCAGGATGTTGGTGCCACCAAAGCTGAGAGTCAGGCCTTGCTCGAAAGCGTAGCTGACGGTCAGGTCAAGGTAGTACTCTTCATCCAGGGTCGGTACAACAAGATCACCCTTGGAGACGCTGTTGTCCTCCAGCTGATCGTCATCGGATTCACCGATGTAGCGAAGCAGGCCAGAGAAGGTCCAGTTGCCAGTGCGCCAGGTAGCACGCGTGTTCGCCTGGAATTCCGGCAGAGGCGCGCCACAGGAGTTACCGAAGTAGCCTGCGCACTCAATCTTGTCGCCAATATCAGCAACCGCGATAACCGTGAAGTCTTCGAGGTAGGTGCTGTTGAAATTGATATCCAACGTCGAACCATTACCACCCAGACCAAAACCAAAGTCCTTCGAGTAGTACAGGTTGAAGTCAATACCTGAAGTTTCCAGCGATGACGTGTTTGCATTCAGAGCGCTAACCACGTCGACGTTACCGTCGGCACGACGATCAATCGCCTGACAGTATTCACCGTTGCCATCCTTCACGACGTTGTAGCAGAGGTCGAGAATGTTGTTTACGCCACCACCGAGGGTGCCGATCGCGTCTTCGATCTCAATGTCGTAGTAGTCGACTGTGATGTCGAGGCTATCGAGCGGGGTCCAAACGAATCCAACGGTGAAGGTCTCTGAAGTCTCCTCCTGTAGATCCGGGTTACCGCCAAAGCTACCTTCGATCTGGGTGTTAGCCTGCTCGAAGCCGCCCGGCGCATTGCCGCCCAGGCCACCACCAACGCTGTTACACAGCGCAGAGTCGGTAACACCAGGCTGGAAGCCGTCGGAGCTACAGGGGTCAACTGCACCCGGGAAGCCATTTGCAGAACCCTGGAAGAGCTCAGCTACGTTAGGAGCACGTACCGCTTCCTGATAACCGATACGGAACTTCAAGCTCTCAATCGGCGCATAGTTGATTGCTGCCGCAAACGAATTTACGCGATCATCAAGGTTGGAGTAGTCCGAAGTACGTGCCGCACCCCAAAGTGTCAGGTCTTCAGCAAGAGGTGCACCCTGAATCAGCGGCACAGAAATTTCACCGAAGAACTCTGTCGACTTGTAGCTACCCACGGTTGCTTCACCAGCATTGAAGCCCAGTACGTCGCCTGAGGCCAGGAAGGTGTCAGGACGGAATGAAGATTCGTCGCGACGGTGCTCGTAACCGAAGACAACGGCTACCGGATATTCTGCAGACGGGATTGTCCACAGATCACCGAAGACGCTAGCCTGGATCACTTCCTGCTCGATGGATGTGATGTTGGATGCACCAATGTTCACGAAGTCTTTCGCTTCAGGAGATATGTTGCCTGCACCGAAGATGTTCAGAGGTACACAGCCGCCACTCGGGTCCTGACAAGCAGTACCAGCGTCGTTAGTAGCAACCGCCTGGATGAAACGAGAAGCAGACACATCGTTGTTCAGCGCCTGGCTGTTATCCAGGTTGCTGAAGCTGTAGTAAGCGTCATAAGACCAGTTGTCATTGATGTCTCCATCAACGCCAACCAGGAGACGGAACGCATCACGCACATCGATCGCCTGACGAGAGCCGTTCTCTACCATACGACGGCCAATGAAGGCTGCAACGTTGCCATTCTCGTCCTTATCCAGCGTGTTCAGCGCAGCCTGGGTCTCAGGCGCAAAGAATGCACTGTTAGGATTGATGTTGACGGTAGTGAAGGCCGGGGTCGGCGCCAGTTCCTGGGGAACCTTGTTGTACGAGTAAGCAGCTTCGGCGTATGCACGCGCATGCTCATTTACTTCATAGTGCGCAAACGACTGCATCAGCCAGCGCTCTTGAGGCAGCTGAAGGAAGTTGTCCGGCGCATAGTTGAAGCGGCTGTCGGGCTCGATCCAAGGCAGTGCTTCGCCATTGGTGCCAAAGGTGCCTAAGTTAAATCCTGCGCCAGGTACTTCGGGACCACCGAAGATACGGGTTCCGGGTACACCGGAAGAACCACCTGGTACCAGCTCACCACCGCTCTCAGTGAGCGCGAAGGATGAGAACTTTCGATCGCCCTGGAAAAGCGCCTCACGCTTGCTGTAAGAGGCATAGACCACAGCATTACCGCGGCCGTCAGCAAAGTTGCCGCCCAGGGTGATGTCCATGTTGTACTTCTCGGCATCGCCTTCATCGGTGATGTCGTACAAGCCAGTAATCTCAGCGCCTTCGAAGTCGTCGATCAGTTCGAAGTTGACAACACCTGCCAGTGCGTCAGAACCGTATACGGCAGAAGCACCACCAGTCACAACGTCAACGCGCTTGATCAGCGTGCCCGGGATAGTGTTCAGGTCAACAACACCTGTCTGAGTAGCGGGAATCCAGCGACGGCCATTCACCAGTACCAGAGTACGTGACGTGCCCAGACCGCGAAGGTCAACACGCGCAGTACCATCACCCGGGTTGTTGGAGCTCGGGCCAAAGCTGGGCAGTGTCGAGGGCAACTCGGCCAGCTTCTGTTCTACGTTGATAGTACCCGAGAGTTTAAATTCCTCGGAGTCGATGACGGTATAAGGGCTGACAGCCTCCAGCTCCGGACGCTTAATCCGTGAACCGGTGATGACAACCTCTTCGATCATTTGCTCCTGTGCGGTAGCCAGCTGTGCTACGGGCATGGTTGCGGTTACCGCACCAGCACCGATAGCAAGCCTGACTGCAGAAGTCAGCTTGTTCGTCTTCATTAATTACCCCTGTAATTGATTTAGAACGTTCTTTTGTCAGAGTGTGATTACCAGTCGCTCGACAAGGGTACGCCTCGCAAAACTGGATGTATCACTCGTATGACGGAGTATAAAAGTTCCCCCTCAATGAGTGCGCTGTGAAAAATTCACAAAAATGATTCATACAACGAATGTTCGTTTTGTTTTTTGTTAGGCCCAGCCGAAAAGATATCGGTATACTCCGCGCCCCTGACGCCTGATCTCGGCCCCCAAATCATCATGGAAAGCATTCTCGCCACCTTTATCACCCTGGTCTTTGTAATGGACCCGTTGGGCAATGTGCCCATCTTCCTGTCGGTGCTGAAGGATGTGGACCCGCGCCGCCGACAATGGGTCATATTCCGGGAACTGCTGATTGCCCTGGTTGTTCTGCTGATCTTCCTGTTCGCAGGCAGCGCCATGCTGCAGCTCATGGGGCTACGCCAGGAGTCTGTCAGCATCGCCGGTGCCATCATCCTGTTCCTGATCGGGGTAAGGATGATATTTCCCTCGCCACATGGATTGATGGGCGAAACCCCTGACGGGGAGCCGTTTATCGTGCCGCTGGCGATTCCCGCGGTGGCGGGGCCCTCGTCCCTGGCCATCGCCATGCTCATGGTCACCAATGACCCGGACCGGATGCTGGACTGGACCATTGCCCTGGTAGGGGCCTGGGCGGTCGTTGCCGTGCTGCTGATGGCTTCGCCGCTACTGCTGCGGGCCCTGGGCAGTCGTGGCCTGATCGCGATGGAGCGCCTGATGGGGATGATCCTGGTGATCATCTCTGTGCAGATGTTCTTCGACGGCGTTCACACTTTCTTAAATTTAGGTGGTTCAGCAGCTTAGTTAGCGCTTACTCCCAGCCAGTCGGCCACTTTCGGCAGGAACTGTGCCTGAATAGTCTCTGCTTCGTTGGCCAACTGATGCCCCGCTCCCGGTACCATGAGGGTGTCACTGCCGGGAAAAAATCGCTGGTAGCAGGGCAGGTTCCACGCCCAGTCTACCGTTGCGTCCGCCGTCCCCTGCACAACCAGCACCGGGCCGACGCCCAGGTCCGCTACCGCCAGACTGGCCAGCCAGCAGTCCAGGGCGCGTATCCACGACAGGGGTATACGCCGCGCCGACAGCGGATCGGCCTGCTGAAAGGCGAGGAAATCGTCATCGGCCGAATTGACGGAGAACCGCCTTGGTACTTCTTTGACAAACGATCGCAGCAGTCGGCTGGACCATTTCATCTGCCGCCAGCCGGCGGGTCGAATCAGCGGTGCAAGCAGTGCTGCTCCTGCAAAGCGCCAGTCATATCGCCTGGCGTACTCCAACAGGGCCGCACCCCCGGTGCTCTGCGCCAGTGCAAGCCAGCGGTGTTCCGGCAGGCCACAGGCAGCCAATACGCTGGCCACGGCGTCACCATACTGTCCGAAATCGTCGATGGTGATGGCCTCGCCGCTGGAGAGCCCGTGGCCTGGCAGATCAAAGATCACCACATTGCAGCGATGCTCAAGTCCGAAGCGGATCAGCTTTCCGAAGAGCCCCGAGTGATCCATGTAGCCATGAACGATCAGCAGGTTGGCGGCAGCGTCAGGCTGGCGCCAGCAATGCGTTGCCAGTTGAAAAGCGCCGCTGGGCACCGAGCCCACTCTGTAATCGAGGCCAGGGAACTCCCGCCTAAAGTTGAGGTGATAGAAGCCCAGAAATGCAGCGTGTTGGTCTGGAGGCGGATCACCCGCCGCCAAAGGCGACAGGTGATCTCGAAAGCGGTGAAGCTCTTCGAGAATCAATTCACCTGCGGCGTCAGCGCGCCCGAGTCGTAGCTGGCATTCATCGCATCCAGTGACAACGGTTTGATCTTGGAGGCATTGCCGGCGGTGCCGAAGGTTTCATAGCGAGCAATGCAGATATCGCGCATGGCCTCCGTAGTTTTAGCCAGGTACTTGCGGGGATCAAATTCGCTCCGATTCTCCGCCAGGAAGCGTCTGATCGCCCCGGTGGAGGCTAGGCGCAGGTCGGTATCGATGTTGACCTTGCGGACACCAAAACGAATCCCTTCCTGTATCTGCTCAACCGGAACCCCGTAGGTTTCGGGGATCTCACCACCAAACTCGTTAATAATCGCCAGCCAGTCCTGCGGCACCGAGGAAGAACCGTGCATCACCAGGTGCGTGTTGGGAATCCGTGCGTGGATTTCCTTGATGCGATCAATGGCCAGGATGTCGCCCGTGGGCGGTCGTGTAAATTTGTAGGCACCATGACTGGTACCACAGGCAATCGCCAACGCGTCGACCTCTGTGGCTTTCACGAAGGCCGCGGCCTCTTCCGGGTCGGTCAGCATCTGGTCGTGGGTCAACTTGCCCTCGGCACCGATGCCATCTTCCTCACCGGCTTCGCCCGTCTCCAGAGAGCCCAGGCAACCCAGTTCGCCTTCCACCGACACACCGCAGGCATGGGCCATCTCCACAGCCTGACGGGTTACGCGCACGTTGTAGTCGTAGTCCATGGGGGTCTTGCCGTCAGCGCCCAGGGAGCCATCCATCATCACCGAGCTGAACCCGAGCTGGATGGAGCGCTGGCACACCGCGGGGGAGGTGCCGTGGTCCTGGTGGACAACCACCGGAATGTGGGGGAACTCGTTCATGGCCGCTTCCATCATGGCCCGCAGAAACGGCGCCCCCGCATACTTACGGGCGCCCGCTGAGGCCTGCATGATCACCGGCGAATCGGTGGCGTCAGCCGCCTCCATAATCGCTCTGGTCTGCTCCAGGTTGTTGACGTTGAACGCGGGCACGCCGTACTCGTTTTCCGCTGCGTGGTCCAGCAACTGGCGCATGCTGATAAGTGCCATGAATCTCTCCTGGGTCAGAAATCTATTGGGTCAGTCGTCGCGGGCGCGCTGCTCGAGCATCGCGACGGCAGGCAGGGTTTTGCCCTCGACATATTCGAGGAAGGCACCACCACCGGTTGATATGTAAGAAACCTTATCGGCGATGCCGAATTTGTCAATTGCGGCCAGGGTGTCACCGCCACCTGCGAGGGAGAAACCCTCGCTGGATGCAATCGCGCGAGACAGGGCCTCGGTGCCACCGGCGAACTGGTCGAACTCGAATACGCCCACCGGGCCGTTCCACAGTATGGTGCCGGCAGCGGCGAGTATGTCACTGATCGCTGCGGCCGATTCGGGCCCGATATCAAAAATCATGTCATCGTCGGCCACTTCATTCGCGGCCTTCAGTGTCGCCTCCGTCGATTCGTCGAAGGCTTTCCCGGTCACCACATCGGTGGGGATAGGGATACTGATTTTCGCCATCAGCGCCGTCGCCTTTGGTACCAGGTCTTCCTCGTAGAGCGATTTGCCCACGGGCAAACCGCTGGCAGCCAGGAACGTGTTGGCGATGCCACCACCGACCACCAGCTGATCAACTTTGCCAGACAACGTCTCCAGCACGGTGAGCTTGGTGGACACCTTGGACCCACCGACAATCGCCACCATGGGACGGGCCGGGTCGCTGAGGGCCTGCTCCAGAGCCGTCAGCTCGCCTGCCAACAGCGGGCCGGCACAGGCAGACGGTGCAAACTTCGCCACCCCATGGGTAGACGCCTGGGCGCGGTGGGCGGTGCCGAACGCGTCCATCACAAACACATCGCACAGACCGGCATAGGCCCGGGACAGATCGTCATCGTCTGCCTTCTCGCCGGGGTTGAAGCGAACGTTTTCCAGCAGTGCCACCTCACCGTCATTCAGCTCAACGCCCAGCCGCCACTCTTCCACCAGCGTAACCTTCTGGCCCAGCAGCGCTGCCAGGTGCTCTGCCACGGGCGCCAGCGAGTACTGGGCATCGCACTCACCTTCAACGGGGCGACCCAGGTGAGACATCAGTATCACGCGCGCACCGGCATCCACAGCCGCGCGGATAGTGGGCAGTGCGGCGCGAATTCGGGCATCGCTGCTTACCTTGCCATCTTTTATCGGTACGTTTAGGTCCTCGCGGATCAGCACACGCTTACCTGCAAGGTCCAGGTCACTCATCAGTGTTACAGCCAGGCTCATTGTCTCTCCCTGATCACGGCGAGCTACAGCCCACCCCAGTAATTCGCCACGTCCAACATACGGTTTGCATAGCCCCACTCGTTGTCGAACCAGGTCAACACCTTCACCAGACGGGATCCGCTGACCCGGGTCTGGCTGGCGTCGACAATGCTGGACCGCGGATCATGATTGAAATCGCAGGAGGCCAGTGGCTCCTCGGTGTATCCCAGCACGCCGTTGAATCGCTCTGCTGCGGCCTCGGCCAGCACACGGTTGACCGTTGCCACATCGACGTCGCTGCTCGCCTGCAAGGTCAGGTCCATGGAGGATACATTCAGAGTGGGCACCCGCAGAGCCTGTGCCGAGAACCGGCCGGCCATCTCGGGCAGGATTCTTTCGACCCCCTTGGCAAGGGCGGTATCCACTGGAATGATCGACTGGGAAGCCGCCCGTGTCTTGCGCAGGTCTGTGTGGTGATACGCATCCAGTACCGGCTGGTCATTCATTGCCGAGTGGATGGTAGTAATTGTGCCGTATTCAATACCCACGGCATCGTGCAGCGCCTTGATCACCGGCACGATGCCATTGGTGGTGCAGGACGCATTGGAAACGATGGTCTGTTGTGCGGCGAGCGTGTCGTGGTTAACGCCATACACCACGGTGGCATCCACATCCGCCTGGGCCGGCTGGGAAAACAGCACGCGGCCGGCACCGCAGTCGAGGTGCCCCTGTACCGCGCGGCGGTCGCTGAAAGCCCCCGTGCATTCCAGCACCAGGTCCACAGCCATCTCCCGCCAGGGTAGATCGTTGAGGCTCCCCCGGCGCAGTAGCGCAATGGATTGCTTATCGACGGTGAGGGAGTGCTCGTCGCCGCTGATCGCTGCGGGAAAACGTCCGTGGGTCGAATCGTACTTGCTCAGGTGCAGCACCGTGCGAGCATCTGCCAGTTCGTTGATCGCTACGACCTGCAGGGAGTCCCGATGCTGGCTTTCGTACAGTGCCCTCAGGACGCTGCGCCCGATACGCCCGTAGCCGTTAATCGCCAGTCGTTGCACGCTGTCCCCTAGAGGATAACCTCTTCAACCGCGGCGACCACATTGTCCACCGTGAAGCCGAATTCTCGCATCAAGTCACCCGCCGGGGCCGATTCGCCGAAGCTGGTCATGCCAACAATGCGGCCATCCAGCCCAACATACTTGTACCAGTAGTCTGCGTGAGCCGCCTCTACCGCCACCCGCGCAAGCAAGTCAGAGGGTAATACCAATTCCCGGTAGGCCGCGTCCTGTTGATCAAAAACGTCCGGACAGGGCATGGACACGACGCGCACGTGCTTGCCATCCGCTTCCAGGCGCTCCGCGGCCGCCATCGCCAGGTGCACCTCGGAGCCGGTGGCGATGATCACTGCGTCTGGCGCGGCCGCGGTATCGTGCAGCACATAGCCACCACGCGCGATAGCCGCCACCTGATCGTCGGAACGATCCTGATGGGGAAGCCCCTGCCGGGAAAACACCAGCGAGCTGGGACCGTCACTGCGCTCTACGGCAAATTTCCAGCAAACCGCCGACTCAACCGTGTCGCAGGGGCGCCAGGTGTGCATGCCCGGCGTGGCGCGCAGGGCTGTCAGCTGCTCTACCGGTTGGTGGGTAGGGCCGTCCTCGCCCAGGCCAATCGAATCATGCGTGTACACAAAGACCACGCGCTGCTTCATCAAAGCCGCCATGCGCACCGCGTTGCGCGCATACTCCATGAAAATCAGGAAGGTGGCACCGTAGGGGATAAAGCCGCCGTGCAGGGCAATGCCGTTCATGATGGCCGACATGCCGAATTCGCGCACACCGTAATAAATGTAGTTGCCGTCTGCGTCCTGGCGCTGCATGCCCTTGGAACCGCTCCACAGAGTGAGGTTAGACCCCGCCAGGTCGGCTGAGCCGCCGAGGAGTTCAGGCAGTAATGGGCCGAACGCGTTCAGCGTGTTCTGTGAAGCCTTGCGAGAGGCAATGCTTTCGCCCTCCGCCTGGCAGCGGGCAATGTACTGGTCGGCCGCCTCGGCGAAATTTGCCGGCAGCTCGCCCGCCAGCCGTCGACGCAGCTCCTCGGCCAGTTCAGGGTGCTTCCCGGCATAAGCCGACATGGCACTATCCCAGGCCTGCTCTGCTGCGGCGCCCGCCTCCCGCGCATCCCAACCGGCGTAGATGTCGTCGGGAATTTCGAAGGGCGGATGTTGCCAGCCCAGCGCCTCGCGGGTTGCGGCGATTTCGTCACCCCCCAGGGGTGCACCGTGGCAGGATTCACTGCCCTCTTTATTGGGGGCGCCCTTGCCGATCACGGTCCGGCAGCAAATCAGCGTGGGACGACCGGTATCGCTGCGGGCCGCCTCAATGGCGTCGCGCACCTGCTGCGGGTCGTGGCCGTCAACGTCTGCGATCACCTGCCAGCCATAGCTGTTGAATCGCCCGGGCGTATCGTCTGTAAACCAGCCTTCCACGTCGCCGTCGATGGAAATGCCGTTGTCGTCGTAAAAAGCGATCAGCTTGCCGAGCCCCAGCGTGCCAGCCAGGGAGCAGGCTTCGTGAGAGATCCCCTCCATCAGGCAGCCGTCACCCAGAAATACCCAGGTGTGGTGGTCGACCACATCGTGGCCGGGGCGGTTGAACTGGGCAGCCAGTGCCTTTTCCGCGATGGCCATGCCAACTGCGTTGGTGATGCCCTGACCCAGGGGGCCGGTGGTGGTTTCAATGCCAGGCGCATAGCCATACTCGGGGTGGCCCGGGGTTTTACTGTGTAGCTGGCGGAAGTTCTTCAGCTCTGACATGGGCAATGCATAGCCGCTGAGGTGCAGCAGCGAGTAAATCAGCATGGATCCATGACCGTTCGATAATACGAAGCGATCCCGGTTGGGCCAGTCGGGGTTTGCCGGGTTATGGCTCAGGTAGTCGTTCCAAAGCACCTCTGCAATATCGGCCATGCCCATCGGGGCCCCGGGGTGGCCGCTGTTGGCCTGTTGTACGGCATCCATGGACAGTGCTCGGATGGCATGGGCAAGAACGGTGCGTGAAGACATTCCAATCTCCGGAAGTAGGTGAAAGGCGAGATGTGCGTGGTGTTTCGAGGGACGCCATTTTCGCGTAACAGGCTCCGGGTAGCAATGAAATCGGCCAAATCAGCCGCGAGAGCGCGGCAAATCTATATCAAAATATTTTGATATAGCCAAAAAGGGCTGCTAAACTCCCGCGCCATGTTAGCCAGCCAGCTACAACACGCGCCGGATTCAGACAGCGACGATGCCCTGCAGGGGCTGGTCAGCCTGTGTAAGGCCAGCGCCGACAGCCTGCGCTTGCAGGTTTTGCGTGTGCTGCGAAACGACTCTTTCGGAGTATCAGAACTTTGCGGCCTGTTCGACATGCGCCAGCCCGCATTAAGCCACCATTTGAAGGTGCTCGCGGGAGCCGGGCTGGTCGCGACACGGCGTGAAGGCAACTCCATTTTCTATCGCCGCAGCCAGCTCGGACAGCGACCGGAACTGCAGTCATTGCAGGAGAGCATTTTCGCGGCGGTGGACGCACTGGAATTGCCCGAAGCACTGACCCAGCGGTTGCGCGCACTGCAACACAGCCGCGTGCAGAATTCGCAGGATTTCTTTCGCAATAACGCCGACAAGTTTCGAGAACAGCAGGACCTGATTGCCAGCTACGAGCAATACGCCGATACCGTCGCCCAAGTGCTGGCCGATGCGCCCCTGGTCAACACCGCGTCAGCGTTGGAAGTAGGCCCCGGGGACGGCGCATTCCTGGAGATCCTGAGTGCAAGGTTCGATCGCGTGATCGCGCTGGATAATGCCCGCGCCATGCTCGATAGGGCCCAGGCCCGCGCCGCGCAGGCTGGCCTGGACAATATCGACTTCATTCATGGCGATACTGGCGCTAATGCTCTGGCTGATGTACGGGCAGACTGCATTGTCGTCAACATGGTGCTGCACCATACGCCGGAGCCGAGCGCCGTTCTCGCTGATATCGCCGGCTGCCTGGCTGAGGGTGGCGTGGTGCTGGTCACCGACCTCTGTGAACACGACCAGGCCTGGGCTCGTGAAAACTGTGGTGATCTCTGGCTGGGTTTCCCGCCTGAAGAACTCACCCACTGGGCCGCTGCTGCGGGCCTGGCAGAAATCGCCAGTGTTTATCTGGCACAACGCAACGGATTCAAAGTACAGGTGCGCCTCTTCGGCCACCGCAAAGACTAGGAAAAACGCAATGAGCGAATACTCAATCTTCACCTCAGAATCGGTATCAGAAGGCCATCCGGACAAGATGGCGGACCAGATTTCGGATGCCATCCTCGACGCCATTCTGACCGACGACGTGGACGCCCGGGTGGCCGTGGAAACCATGGTCAAAACCGGTATGGCCGTGGTCGCCGGTGAGGTGACCACCAGCACCTACGTGGAGCTGGAAGAAGTCGTGCGCCAGGTCATCCTCGATATCGGTTATGACAACTCGGACGTGGGCTTCGACGGCGCCTCCTGTGCCGTACTCAACGCCATCGGCAAGCAGTCGCCGGATATCGCGATGGGCGTCAATGAAGGCGAAGGCGCGCACGAGGAACAAGGTGCAGGCGATCAGGGCCTGATGTTCGGCTACGCCACTAACGAGACATCGGTGCTGATGCCGGCGCCCATCTATTACTCACATCGCCTGGTAGAGAAGCAGGCCGAACTGCGCAAGCACGGCACCCTGCCCTGGCTGCGCCCCGACGCCAAAAGCCAGGTAACCCTGCGTTATGAAAATGGCAAGCCGGTCGCTGTCGACGCCGTGGTGCTGTCCACCCAGCACGACGAGGCCATCGGCCAGGCGGACATCCAGGAAGCCATCATGGATCTGTGTATCCGGGAGGTCCTCCCCACCGAATGGCTGCACGCCGATACCCGTTACCATATTAACCCCACCGGCCAGTTCATCATCGGCGGGCCCGTTGGCGACTGCGGCCTGACCGGACGCAAGATCATTGTGGACACCTACGGCGGCATGGCCCGCCATGGTGGCGGCGCCTTCTCCGGCAAGGACCCCTCCAAGGTCGACCGCTCCGCCGCTTACGCTGGCCGCTACGTGGCCAAGAATATTGTTGCCGCTGGCCTGGCCGATCGCTGTGAAATCCAGGTGTCCTACGCCATCGGCGTGGCGGAGCCCACCTCGATTTCGATCGATACCTTCGGCACCGGCAAACTCAGCGACGCACGTATATCCGAGTTGGTGCGTGAACATTTCGACCTGCGCCCCAAGGGCCTGATCGAGATGCTGGACCTGAAGCGCCCGATCTACAGGAAGACGGCGGCCTATGGCCACTTCGGCCGGGAAGACGCGGACTTCACCTGGGAGAACACCGACAAGGCCGAGGCGCTGAAAGCCGCGCTATAGGCCCGTTCACGAACAGACATCACTGACACGCAAGACTGAAAGGACAACACCATGAGCACAGCAGAAAAGATTGAAACCGCGCAGGACTTCAAAGTTGCAGACATCAACCTGGCCGAGTGGGGCCGCCGCGAACTGGACATCGCCGAAGGCGAGATGCCGGCGCTGATGGCTCTGCGCGAGAAGTACCGCGACCACCAACCCCTGGCAGGCGCCAAAATCCTCGGCTGTATCCACATGACCATCCAGACCGGCGTACTGATTGAGACCCTGATCGAGCTGGGCGCCGAAGTGCGCTGGTCCTCGTGCAACATTTTCTCTACCCAGGACCACGCCGCCGCTGCCATCGCTGCCGCCGGCATACCTGTTTTTGCCTGGAAAGGTGAAACCGAAGAAGAATACGACTGGTGTATCGAGCAGACGATCGTCAAGGACGGCCAGCCCTGGGATGCCAACATGGTGCTCGACGACGGCGGCGACCTGACCGGCATGCTGCACGACAAATACCCGCAGATGCTGGACAAGATTCACGGCATCACCGAGGAAACCACCACCGGCGTTCATCGCCTGCTGGAAATGCTCGAGAAGGGCAGCCTGAAAGTACCCGCCGTGAACGTCAACGATTCCGTGACCAAATCCAAGAACGACAACAAATACGGCTGTCGCCACAGTCTTAACGACGCCATCAAGCGGGCTACGGACCACCTGCTGGCCGGCAAGAAAGCACTGGTTATCGGCTACGGTGACGTGGGCAAGGGCTCCGCGCAATCCCTGCGCCAGGAAGGCATGATTGTGCGCGTTACCGAGATTGACCCAATCTGTGCCATGCAGGCCTGCATGGACGGCTTTGAGGTTGTGTCGCCCTACATCGACGGCGTCAACGACGGCACCGGCAACACCGTAGACCACGCACTGTTGCAAAACACCGACCTGATTGTCACCACCACCGGCAACTTCAACGTGTGTAACGAGCACATGCTGAAGGCACTCAAAAGCGGCGCCGTGGTCTGCAACATCGGCCACTTCGACAATGAAATCGACACCGCCTACATGCGCCGCAACTGGGACTGGGAAGAGATCAAGCCACAGGTGCACAAGATCTACCGTGACCGCGCCAGCAACGACCACCTGTTGCTGCTCTCCGAGGGCCGCCTGGTGAATCTGGGTAACGCGACGGGTCACCCCTCGCGCATCATGGATGGCTCCTTTGCCAACCAGGTGCTGGCACAGATCTACCTGTATGAGCGCAAGTTCGCCGACCTCGAGCAGGAACTGAAGCCCGGTGCTCTGGCGGTGGAAGTACTGCCCAAGAAGCTGGATGAAGAAGTAGCCGCGCATATGGTTGCCGGCTTCGGCGGCGTCCTGACCAGGCTGACCTCAGAACAGGCCGAATACATCAATGTGCCTGTGGACGGCCCGTTCAAGCCGGTGGCTTACAAGTACTAAGGACAGCAAATGAGCAGTGGCAAAGACCACATCAGCTTTGAGTATTTCCCGCCCAAGACTGACGCGGGTGTTGAGAAGCTACTGAGCAAGACGGCACCGGCGCTGGACGCGCTGGGGCCGGAGTTCTGTTCGGTGACTTACGGTGCCGGCGGATCTACCCGCGATCGCACCCGAGGCGTGGTCAATGCCCTTCGTGAAGGTGGCGCCTCTGTGGCACCGCACCTCAGCTTCGGCGGTGACGACGCCCAGACCATAGCCGCGCTGCTGGAGAGCTATCGGGCAAGCGGGATCGACCGCCTGGTGGCGTTGCGGGGCGATATGCCCTCGGGCATGGGTGGCCCCGGACAGCTCGTCTACGCCAACGAGCTGGTCGCTTTCGTGCGGGAAAAAACCGGTGACCACTTCAATATTTCGGTGGCTGCATACCCGGAGATTCACCCGGAGGCGGTCAGCTACGACCGCGATATCGAGTTCCTGAAGGGCAAATTCGACGCCGGTGCAGACAACGCCATCACCCAGTATTTCTACAATGTCGAATCCTACTTTTATTTCATGGATCGCTGCCTGGCGGCGGGAATCGACAGCCCTATCTATGCCGGCATCATGCCGATTACCAACTACGAGAATCTCGCGCGATTTTCCAGGAACTGTGGTGCTGAAATTCCTCGCTGGATCTGTCAACGCCTGGAAGGTTTCGGCGACGACACAGACAGCGTGACCAAATTTGGTATCGAGGTGGTCACCCAGCTCTGCCAGACACTGCTCGACAACGGCGCAGCCGGCATTCATTTTTACACCATGAACCAGGTTGAGCCCACGCGGGAGATTTACAACAACCTGGGGCTGTGACAGCGTAGCCATCATGCGAGTGCCCCGCGTCTACACCGATCAACTCCTTGGCGCCGGTGACACGGTAACGCTTGAGAGCAATCCGAGCGCGCACCTGTCCCGGGTGCTGCGCATGGGCACCGGCGATGCCGTGACGCTATTTAACGGTGACGGAGGTGAGTACCCCGCCAGGATCATCAGCGCCGACAAGCGTCGCGTCGTGGTTGAGACCGGCGAGAGAGTCGAGCCATGCAACGAATCACCGCTGCAGGTAGAGCTGGCCATCGCCGTGTCACGCGGCGACCGCATGGACTGGATCATCCAGAAATCCACGGAACTGGGCGTTAACAAAATCACCCCACTGATCACTGCCCGCGTGGAAGTCAAACTCAATAGCGAGCGCATGGCCAAGCGTCTCGCCCACTGGCAGCACATTGCAATCAGCGCCTGCGAACAGTGCGGTCGCAACCGGGTGCCTGAGATCGCTCCCGTAGTGACTCTGCAGACATGGCTGCCCAGCCCCGACGCGGACCTGCGCCTGGTGCTGCACCACCGCGCCGATGCAGGCCCACAGGCGGAACAATCACCCCCGGGCAGCGTGGCACTGCTGATCGGGCCGGAAGGTGGGCTGGACGAAGGCGAGATTGAAGCCGCAGAAGCCGCGAATTTTGAGGCCTTGCGCCTGGGACCAAGAGTGCTGCGAACCGAAACAGCGCCCCTGGCGGCACTGGCTATTGTCCAGTCGCGCTGGGGAGATATGTCCTAGCTACCCGCAGGGCGTCTACTTCACCTCGTGGGCATCCACCGGCTGCTCAAAAGCGATGAACAGGATGCAGGCCTCAGCGCTGTTGCAGCGCCCATCGTGTGGGAGTTTGGGAGGACCGTAGGCATAGGTACCGGGCGTCAGCGTCACCGCGTCGTGTCCCTCGTAGCGCACCGTCAACTCACCCTGTACCAGCACCATCCGCTCCGCGGAGGTATGCCAATGCAGCGGTAATTCGTCCCCACCGCCGACTTTGAAAAACACATCTGCATTGGCCTCGGCGGGATTACCGTGAACCGCCGTCATCCGGCAGGCTTGCGAAAAAAACGGCGGGCAAGCGCCCCACTCCAGACTCTGATCGGCCGCCAGCAGAGCCAGCGGCGATGCTGCGGGTTCTTCAGCTGTAGCCGGCAGCGCGAGGCCGGCCCACAGCAGGGCCGTTGCGCCCAGACCAGACAGCCTGCTCACATTGAGAGGATCATTCTGCGACATGATGTAGACCTCCATGTTGTCGACATTGAAAGTCTAGTCGCTGCTGCGCCGGTCTGCCCGGCAGGAAGATTGCTGCCGGTTGCGAAGCGACTACTACCTGTTGGCGTGGGCGAACTCGAGAAAGTCCGCAACCGCGTTGACCGCGTGGTCGGTGCGCACTGAGTGGAATACTTCGAAGGCGTGCTGAGCACCGGGAAGTTCCGCGTAAACCACCGGTTGCGCCGATGCCTCATCCAGTGCAGCCACAAAGGCGCGCGCCTCCTCCACCCACACCAGCGAATCATGGGAACCGTGCACCACGAAAAATGGTGGCGCCGAGGCGTTCACATGGGCAATCGGTGACGCCAGATCCCACAGTTGTCGTTGATCGTCCTTGCTGCATTGCATCACATGTTTGCCAAGGACCTCATCCATCGACATTGCAGGACGGATGTCATGACGGTCCAGGAAGTCGTGAACGCCATAGAACGGGACCGCCGCCTGGACACGGGTATCAGCGTCCTCGAAACCCGGTTGCCACTCGCTGAGATTGGGTGTCAGCGCGGCCAGTGCGGTGAGGTGGCCGCCTGCCGAGCCGCCGGTAATAGCAATGTAGTCAGGGTCCCCTCCGAAGTCGGCGATGTTATTGCGAATCCAGGCTATCGATTTCTTCACGTCAACGATATGTGCGGGGAATGCCGCCTTTGGACTCAGGCGATAATTGATGGCCACACAGATCCAGCCCCGCTGGGCCATGTGGTACATGAGCGGCTTGGCCTGCTGCTCTTTTTCGCCAATCATCCAACCGCCACCATGGACCTGCAGTAAAACCGGAAACCCGCCCTCGCGCGGCGTTACCGGCTGGTAGATATCAAGCAGGTTGCGTTTGCCAGCATCGCCGTAGCTCAAATGCTCATGCACACGCACCCCTTCGCGCCCAAACCGGAAAGGTTGCAGCCAGCTCTGGCTGGCGATGGTGTCCTGCAGCAGCGCCCGCCGCTCCGGAGGAATCTGTGAACGGTAGTCTTCGCCAAGCCCTGTGTTGAGCGCACGGCGGAGATAGATTGGCGTGTCCATGGCCTGCACATGCAGATAGCCGAGGCCCAACCAGTTGATGGCAAACAGGCCCAGCCCGCATTGAGCAAGGGTCTGGTCCAGCAGACCGCTGGCGCTGACAATCACAGCGAGCAGCACCTGCACGCCAAGATGAATGGCCGCCAACTCGCCGGTCAACCACGCCCCCAGAAAGTAAAACGGTGCGGCCCAATACAACTGGCGTGCCTTGATAATGGCAGCGGTGGTGCCGATGGCGCTAACGATGGCGAGTGCGAGGTAGATGCCTGCAAAAGTCACTGGGTGATCTCCGGTTTAATGCGCGCCCATTGTAGACAGAGCGGGGCCCGCGAAGGTAGCCCCGCTGCTTGCACGGTTTGAGCCCATTGCGTAACGTAACAGCCCCGATTCGGCAGGGCCTGACTATGAGCATCAAGCTCGGCGTGGTGATGGACCCCATCGACCGCCTGAATTACAAGAAAGACAGTACCCTCGCCATGCTCTGGGGCGCACAAGCCCGGGACTGGCAGCTTTACTACATGGAGCAGGGCGACCTGTACCTGGACCAGGGTGTCGCACGGGCCCGCATGGCCAGGTTGACTGTCTTCCACGACCCGGACAGCTGGTACAACCTGGAGGATTACGAACAGCATGACCTTGCTGAGCTGGACGTGATCCTGATGCGCAAGGATCCGCCGTTCGACAACGAATACATCTACAGCACTTACATCCTGGAGTCGGCGGAGCGCCACGGAACTGTGGTTGTTAATCGCTGCCAGTCACTGCGTGACTGCAACGAGAAGGTCTTCGCTACCCAGTTTCCACAGTGCTGTCCGCCGGTGCTGGTCAGTGCGGATATCGACCGGCTCAAGGCCTTTCATCTCCAGCACGAAGATGTGATCTTCAAGCCCCTGGACGGTATGGGCGGTTCTTCCATTTTCAGGGTCAAGACCGGCGACACCAACCTGAACGTGATCCTTGAGACGCTGACGGAATTTGGCACCCGCACCATCATGGCGCAGCGCTATATTCCTGAAATCACCGAGGGTGACAAACGCATCCTGATGATCAAGGGCAAACCTGTTCCCTACTGCCTGGCCCGCGTGCCTTCCAGCGGCGAGCTGCGCGGCAACCTGGCAGCCGGCGGAGAAGGACGGGCGCAAGCCCTCACTGAACACGACCGCTGGATCGCCGAGCAGGTGGGCCCCAGCCTGGTAGAGCGCGGGCTGCTGTTTGTCGGCCTGGATGTCATTGGCGACTACCTCACTGAAATTAATGTCACCAGCCCTACCTGCATTCGTGAGATTGACAGTGCCTATGATCTGGACATCGGCGGCCAACTCATGGATTGTATTGCCGAGGAGTTGCGGCACCGGGGTGAATAACAGGTGTATTACATCGCGGCAGAGAGGGAACCCGGTCAGCGGCTGAAAGCAGCTGTGGTCATTGCCACGGTTCTGCATGCTGCGTTTATTTTCGGTGTGAGCTTCAACGCCGGTGATACCAGCAACTACTCTCCCCAGATTGAGGTCACCCTGGCCCACAAGCCCGCAAGCATGGCACCCGACGACGCCAGGCACGTGGCCCAGTCCAACCAGGAGGGCAGCGGTGACGAAACACCCGAGAACCAGGTCACCGCAGCACCTGCTGCGCCCCTCTCGCTGCCCAATGAAGTCAGCGAACTGATCCAGCCGGATATTGCCCAGGATGATCAGCAGGCCGACGACCCCACGCTGAGCACGCGTTCCGCCAGCCCACGGCTAATCAAGAACGAGCCGCGTGCCGAAGAGCGAACCGAGAGCCAACTGTTAGGCATCAGCCCCCAGGTTGACGAGCTGTCCAGGGAACTGGCCAACCTCGAGGCAGAACTTGACGAGCAATCCCGCGCTTTTTCCAACCGCCCCCGGGTCAAGCGCATTACCTCAGTAGCCGCACGGGAATCCGTGGACGCCGCCTATCTCAACGACTGGCGAAAACGCGTCGAAGTGGTGGGCAATAAGTACTACCCCGAAGCGTCACTGCGCTACGGTATTTACGGCAGTCTGCGACTGCTGGTGGTGATCCGGTATGACGGCGTGCTGGAGGACATACGTGTGTTGTCATCGTCGGGCTATGCCGTACTCGATGACGCCGCCGTAAAGATTGTGCGTATGGCGGCGCCCTTCGCACCCTTCCCCGCCAAGCTTCGTGCGGAAGCTGATCGGCTCGAAATCATCCGTACATGGCAATTCCAGGAAAACACGCTAAGCTCAGGCTGAGTCACTGAAACGCGCTAAAGACCGTGAGTAAGGCATATGCCTGGAACATTTTCTGCCCAGTCGTCCCGCGCCGGCGACAGCCTGCGCAACCATTTCCTGCTGGCGATGCCGAGCCTGGACGAGGGTATTTTTTCCCACAGTATCACCTACATTTGTGAACACGGCGAAAGTGGCGCCATGGGTATTGTGATCAACCAGCCGCTTGAACTGACGGTGGCGGAGATCTTCGATCACCTGCAAATCAAGGCATTGAAAGACTACGACGAGGTGCCGGTGATGGCCGGTGGACCGGTGCAGATCGATCACGGTTTCGTTCTCCATCGCGCAATGACCGCGAGCTGGGAAGCCAGCATAAAAGTCACGGAAGACATCACCCTCACCACGTCTCGCGACGTGTTGCGTGCCATTGCCAACGGCAGTGGACCGGAAGAACACCTGATTGCACTGGGCTACGCCGGTTGGTCACCCGGGCAACTGGAACAGGAACTGGCGCAGAACAGTTGGCTGACGCTGCCGGCAGACAGCGACATCATATTCAGTACGCCCTGCGAACAGCGCCTGAACTCTGCGGCAGCGCAGCTGGGGATAGATATGAACCTGATCTCAGGGCAAGCGGGTCACGCCTGACCTGCAGCCACCCACACCCCAACCATTGAAAGACACCCCGCGCTCAGTTCTGGCATTTGACTTTGGTCTGCGCCAGATCGGCGTGGCTACCGGCAATTGCCTGCTGGGTACTACCCAGCCACTGCCCATTTTGAGAGCAAAGGAAGGACAGCCAGACTGGCAGGCCGTGGAAACACTGTTGAATGAATGGCAGCCCGACCTCCTGGTGGTGGGTGATCCGCTGAATATGGACGACAGTGTCAGTGAGCTGGCTGAACGCGCCCGCAAATTTGCACGGCGACTGGAAGGCCGCTTCGGACTGCCGGTGGCCATGGTTGACGAACGCTTGAGCAGTTTCGAAGCGAAGCAGGCGCTTCGCGAGTCAGGTCATCGTGGCGATTACAGGAAGGTCCCGGCCGACAGTATTGCGGCCGAGCTGATTCTCCAGACCTGGATGGCGACTTAAGCCGGGTCAGCGGCCCATGTACTGGCCGCGCTTGTCATCCTCGTCGAAGGTCAGCCCGACCTCGTCACCACCAAACGCGCTCTGGCCTTTCTCGTGCATCTTGAGCGCGAGGCGCACATCGTTACCGGAATCCGCGTAACGGATAGCGTCTTCGTGGCTGATGAGCCCTTCCTTGTAGGCCTTGATCAGCGACTGGTCCAGCGTCTGCATGCCCAGCTCCGTTGACTTGGCCATCAGATCCTTGATGAGGTGAACCTCTCCCTTGCGGATGTAATCCGCGATCAAGGGGCTGTTCAACAGCACTTCAACCACGGGCGTGCGGCCCTTGCCATCCTTGCGGGGGATTAACTGCTGGGCAACCATCGATTTCAGGTTAAGCGACAGGTCCATCCAGACCTGGCTGTGCAGATCCGCCGGGAAGAAACTCTGGATACGGTCCAGCGCCTGGTTAGCGTTGTTCGCGTGGAGGGTACAGAGGCAGAGGTGGCCGGTTTCGGCGAAGGTGAGTGCCTGCTGCATCGTTTCTGCTGTACGCACCTCACCAATCAGTATGACATCAGGCGCCTGGCGCAGGGTATTTTTCAATGCCACCGCAAAGGAATCGGTATCCATCCCCACTTCACGCTGGGTGATAATGCAACCGGCATGTTCGTGGATGTATTCGATCGGGTCCTCGATGCTGATGATGTGACCGCGACTATTGCGGTTACGGTAACCCACCATGGACGCCAGAGACGTGGACTTACCGGTACCGGTGGCACCAACGAAGATCACCAGACCGCGTTTGGTCATCGCCAGCTCTTTGATGATCGGCGGCAATCCCAGTTCTTCGATATCGGGTATTTCAGTATTGATTCGACGAACCACCAGGCCGGAGCGGCCGCGCTGGACGAACGCGCTGGCACGGAAACGGCCAAGTCCTTCCCTGCCCAGGGCATAGTTACATTCGTGATGTTCGAGGAAATCTTTTTGCTGTGCCTCCGACATGGTGGACAACACCAGCTCGTGGGCCTCTTCCTCGCTGAGCACATGCTCACTGATGGGATAGATTTCGCCATCGACTTTGATGGCGGGCGCCGCATGGGCGGCAATGAAGCCGTCGGACGCCCCCTCTTTCACTACCCGTTGTAACAGGTCTTCGATTTTCATGGCGTCTGCTCCCCGTGAGTAACCGCGACGTTGCGCGGGCGCTCACCTCGGTTAGAAATTCTCCGGCATGCGCGCTTTTTCGCGCGCGATATCGCGGGTAATGATGCGCTTTTCGACCAGGTCCTGAAGGCACTGGTCCATTGTCTGCATACCCAGGGCGTGGCCGGTCTGGATGGCGGAGTACATCTGCGCCACCTTGTCCTCGCGGATGAGGTTTCGAATGGCGGGGGTGCCGCGCATAATCTCGTGCGCTGCGACTCGCCCGCCCGTGGCACGCTTCATCAGGGTTTGTGAAACGACCGCCTGCAGCGATTCTGACAACATGGAACGCACCATGGATTTCTCTGCCGCCGGGAACACGTCGACAACCCGGTCGATCGTCTTGGCCGCCGAGGTGGTGTGCAGGGTGCCAAAAACCAGGTGCCCGGTTTCCGCTGCCGTCAGCGCCAGGCGAATGGTTTCCAGGTCGCGCATCTCGCCGACCAGGATAATGTCCGGGTCTTCCCGCAGCGCCGAGCGAAGCGCCTCTGCAAAACCCAGGGTATCGCGGTGCACTTCACGCTGGTTGACCAGGCACTTCTTGCTCTCGTGCACAAATTCAATCGGGTCCTCGATGGTGAGAACGTGCTCGTATTTGTTGTCGTTGATGAAGTCCATCATCGCCGCCAGGGTCGTGGACTTACCGGAACCGGTTGGCCCCGTTACCAGTACCAGGCCCCGCGGCATCATCGAAATATCCCTGAACACCTGGCCCATGCCGAGGTCGTCCATGGTGAGCACCTTGGAGGGAATGGTACGGAACACGCCGCCAGCGCCGCGGTTGTGGTTGAAAGCGTTGACACGGAAACGCGCCACACCGGGCACCTCGAAGGAAAAGTCAGTCTCAAGGAACTCTTCGTAGTCCTTGCGCTGTTTGTCGTTCATGATGTCGTAGATGAGTTCGTGAACCTGCTTGTGCTCCATGGGAGGCAGGTTGATGCGGCGAATGTCACCGTCCACACGGATCATCGGCGGCAGTCCAGCTGACAGGTGAAGGTCAGAAGCCCCCTGCTTGGCACTGAACGCGAGAAGTTCCGTGATATCCATCTGTTCCCCTCCCCTTGCGACCTCGGGGTTAATCCCGCGGCGCTACGGCAGCCATGCCGTTTGTATTATTTTCCTTGCACGGGGACCACTTCTGGTTGCCGAATTCCGCTACCATGCGCCCCATGAACATGCAGCAACTCACTGACAATATAGCAAAAGTTCGCTCCCGGGTAAGAGAAAGTGCGCAAAAATGCCAACGTGAGGAATCCACTGTTTCGCTGCTGGCAGTCAGCAAAACCCGGTCTGCCGGCGACGTCAGAAACGCAGCTGCCTGCGGCCTGCGCCGATTCGGCGAGAACTATCTGCAGGAAGCTGTGGGGAAAATCGAAGCGCTGCAGGATCTGGATCTGGAGTGGCATTTCATCGGCCCGATACAGTCAAACAAGACGAGGCTTATCGCCACTCACTTTGACTGGGTCCACAGTGTCGATCGTGAAAAAATTGCCCGTCGTCTCAACGAACAGCGTCCCGAGGCGCTGCCGCCCCTGAATATCTGCCTGCAGGTGAATATTTCAGCCGAGGACAGCAAGTCCGGCGTGGTGCCAGACGCACTTGGGGAACTGGTAGAGGCAATCTCCAAAATGACACGCCTGCGGCTTCGGGGGCTCATGGCCATTCCGGCGGCGACCGGCGATGCGGACCAACAGCGCGCCAATTTCGCGCAGCTGCGACAGCTGCTGCCACAGGTACAGCAACAGGTGCCCGAGGCCGACACCCTGTCGATGGGAATGTCCGGTGATATGGAGGCGGCGATCGCCGAGGGAGCGACGATTGTCCGCATAGGTACTGACCTGTTCGGCCCCCGCGGCTGATTCTTTGCCCCCGACCGCCGTGTATACTGGCGAGCCAATTTTTAACGACAATCACTGGCTGCACGTTATGAGCACAGCAACCATCGCCTTCGTTGGCGCCGGCAACATGGCCAACAGCATCATCGGCGGCCTGCTGAGCAGTGGCCACCCGGCCGAACGCATTCGTGCCGCTGATCCTTTTCCCGCGAGCCTGGAACGACTCGCCGCCCTGGGTCCGATCAGCGTTCACACGAATAATGCAGACGCGGTGGAAGGTGCCGACGTGGTGGTATTGGCGGTGAAACCGCAGGTTATGGCGGAGGCCGCTGCCAGCATCGCCGACGCGGTGGGCGCAAGCCAGGCCGTTGTGGTGTCCATTGCGGCGGGGATTACCATTCACTCGCTGGAGACAAGGCTGGGCCGTGGTGCTGCCATTGTCCGTTGCATGCCCAATACCCCGGCACTGCTGGGCTGTGGTGCCAGTGCATTGTTCGCGAACGCCAACACCAGCGAGAAGCAACGCCAGTACGCTTCCGACCTGCTGAACGCTGTGGGCCTGACCCGATGGGTTCCGGACGAGGGCGCGCTGGATGCCATCACTGCACTGTCTGGCAGCGGACCAGCCTACTTCTTCCTGTTTATGGAGGCGATGGCCGACGCGGGCCGCGCGCTGGGTCTCGATGCGGATACCGCCACTGATATGACCCTGCAAACAGCGCTTGGCGCAGCGAGAATGGCCGTAGAAGGTGATGTTGACCTGGTGGAGCTGCGCCGAAGGGTCACCAGCCCCGGCGGCACTACCGAGCGGGCGGTACTCAGCCTGGAAGACAGTGATTTGCGCGGCCGTGTCGCCGACGCTATGCAGGCGGCCTTCGATCGATCGATCGAAATGGCCAAAGACATGGGCTAGCGCCCCCAGCAAGGAGACCGTGCGCGTGAACGCACTGAACGAAATTTTTGGCTACCTCATACAGACACTCCTGACCCTGTACCTGATCGCAATGTTGCTGCGTTTCCTGCTGCAGGTAGTCAGGGCGGATTTTTACAACCCCATCTGCCAATTCCTGGTCAAGGTCACCAACCCCGTGCTGGTGCCGTTGCGCAGGGTAATTCCGGGCGTGGGTGGTATCGACGTGTCGTCACTACTGCTGGCACTGGTGTTACAGGCCCTGGGCATTACCGCGATGCTGCTACTGAACGGGCTGGGCCTTCCCAACCCCCTGCTGCTCTTGGCCTGGTCGACCCTGGGGGTCGTGGGCCTGCTGGTAAACATCTATTTTTTCGCGCTGCTGGCGATGATTATCCTCAGCTGGGTGGCGGCGGGCAGTCAGCACCCGGCCATCTACCTGCTGCACCAGATTACCGAGCCGGTCATGGCACCCTTCAGGCGCGCCTTGCCGTCCATGGGTGGACTCGATTTCTCACCCATCCTGGTGTTCATCCTGATTAATGTCATTCAGATTGCGCTGCGCCATATGGCGGAGGGGGTCGGTCTTCACCCGGCCCTGGTGATCGGCCTCTGACACCCCGGACATGGCTGATCACAATACACAGTCCGTGGGCCTCGTGGTGCCCCAGACAGTGCTGTTTGAACAGCCGCTGACACTGGCCTGCGGCCGCGAACTGGCTCCCTACGAGCTGATTTTTGAGACCTACGGAGAGCTGAATGCCGATCACAGTAATGCTGTGCTGGTCTGTCACGCCCTCAGCGGCCACCACCACGCCGCCGGTTATCACAGCGAAGAAGACCGCAAACCCGGGTGGTGGGATGAATGCATAGGGCCGGGCAAACCTATCGACACCAACCGGTTTTTCGTTGTGAGCCTGAACAATATCGGCGGTTGCCACGGATCTACCGGGCCCACGTCCATCAACCCGGACACAGGCAAGCCCTGGGGACCTGACTTCCCGTCGCTGCGGGTTCGCGACTGGGTTACCAGCCAGGCGCGCCTGGCGGATCATCTGGGTATCAACTGCTGGGCGGCTATCGTCGGTGGCAGCCTGGGCGGCATGCAGGCCATGCGCTGGGCGCTGGAGTACCCGGAGCGCGTAAAGCACTGTGTTGTAATCGCTTCTGCCCTGAAGCTGAGTGCACAGAACATTGCCTTCAACGAAATTGCCCGCCAGGCGATACACGCCGACCCGGGTTTCGCAGGTGGGCATTACCTGGAACAGAACACCGTTCCGGCAAAGGGTCTGGCACTGGCCAGAATGGTGGGTCATGTCACCTACCTGTCCGACGACGCCATGGCCAGCAAGTTCGGCCGCGACCTGCGAACCGGTAGCTTCGAGCAGGGCGTCGAAAACCCGGTGGAGTTCCAGGTGCAGAGCTACCTGCGTTACCAGGGTTCCCAGTTCTCGGAGAATTTCGACGCAAACACCTACATGCTGATGACCCGCGCGTTGGACTACTTTGACCTGGCCAGGGAATACGGCGACGATCCGGTAGCGGCCTTTAGCAAGGCCAGCTGCAGCTTCCTGGTGGTCTCCTTTAGCACTGACTGGCGTTTTTCTCCCGCCCGGTCGCAGGAAATCGTCGATGCGTTGATTGCGTCCGGCAGGTCAGTGACCTACGCGAATATCGCGGCAGATGAAGGGCACGATGCATTCCTGCTGCCGATTCCACGCTATATCGAATTGTTCAGCGCCTATATGTCTCGCGTAGGGGAGGAACACTGATGCGCCAGGACCTGACCCACATCCAGCAATGGATCGAACCGGGCACCCGCGTTCTTGACCTCGGCTGCGGCGATGGTGAATTCCTGCAACAACTGCGAGAGCAGCGGGGCGTCATCGGCACCGGACTGGAAATAGACCCAGACAACATCAACGGCGCCGTTGGCCGAGGCCTGAACATCATCGAACAGAACATGGACGAAGGCCTGTCGAACTTTCCCGACGACAGCTTCGACACCGTGGTGATGGCGCATGCATTGCAGGCCGTACACTACCCTGACCGCATCCTCGACGAAATGTTGCGGATCGGGCGAGAGTGCGTGGTGACCTTTCCAAATTTCGGACACTGGCGGTGTCGGTGGTACCTGTCTACCCGGGGTCGCATGCCGGTGTCCAGATTCATGCCCTATACCTGGTATGACACCCCCAATATCCACTTCTGCACGGTTCGCGACTTCGAGGCCCTGTGTCAGGAAAAAGGTATTAAAATTCTGGCCCGCGACATGGTCGGTAACACCAGTAGGGAGCCGCTGCTGGCCTCGGTGTGGCCCAACCTGTTTGCGTTGACAGCCATTTATCACATCACCCGCTGAGGCATGATGAACAAGACCCTATTGATCCTGGCGTTGGTGCTGGGCCTGAGCTCGACCGTCCACGCACAGCAGTCTGAACGGTTCGGGCCCTACGAACTTTACTACTCGGTGGTGAACACCACGTTTATTCAGCCGGAGGTAGCCGCCCAGTACGGCATTACCCGGGGCAAACAGCGTGCCTTTCTCAATCTCGCGGTGCGCGAACACGTCGGCGACACCACCGAACCGCGCGCCATGAAGTTAGAAGGTCGCACCTGGGACCTGATTCAGAATCAGTTTCTTCAGTTCAAGGAGATCCGCGAGGGCCCCGCGATTTATTACATCGCCGAATTCAAATTCATCAACGAGGAGTGGCGCTTCTTTGAATTCGACTTTCTCCCGGAAGGGGCCGAGCGCAGCTTTACATACAAATTCCGTCACCAGCTCTACATCAACTGAGGCGATAGCGATGAATCAGCAGGTGGTGCTAGCCAGCGGTAACGCGGGCAAACTCCGCGAGTTGCATCGCATCCTGAATCCACTGGGTGTCGAGCTGCGATCGCAATCGGAATTTGACATGCACGAGGTCGAAGAAACCGGCCTCACATTTGTCGAAAATGCACTGCTGAAAGCGCGAGCCACCTCGCTTCACACCGGGCTGCCAGCGATCGCGGATGACTCGGGGCTGGAGGTGGATTACCTGCGCGGTGCGCCAGGCATTCACTCGGCGCGCTATTCTGGTGACGGTGATGAAGGCAATAATCGCAAACTGCTGGAAGCACTGGCCGGCGTTGATCAGGCGCGGCGCACCGCGCGCTACCAATGTGTGCTGGTTTACCTGAGGCATCCTGATGATCCAGTGCCGGTGATCTGCTCGGGAA
>Ga0213866_10000211_pt1 | contig 48568 bp, 35 predicted proteins | sample PICome_11_FD_160079 | JGI IMG/M metagenome (GOLD analysis project Ga0213866, IMG submission 160079) | Coastal seawater microbial communities near Pivers Island, North Carolina, United States - PICO284 | ecosystem: Environmental > Aquatic > Marine > Coastal | place: USA: North Carolina...
TGTGCCGGACCGGAACGCGATAGGGTCGGGGGTGGTCGGCATCAATAACCCGCATACGCATGAACGCCAGTGACATGCCCACGTAGGGCATGATGAAAATCACCGCGCTGAACGTGAACAGGTCCCAGAACAGGTCCGCTGCAGAGCCCGACTGCAAGCCATATATCAACAACACGGTGGTGCTCACCAGGCCCATCAACACCGCCGCGCCAATAGGCGTGCCACGGCGCTTGCTTTCAATGGCAAATGCCCGCGGCAGCTCCCCTTCCTGTGCGGCCTCTGCCGCCGCTCGATTACAACCCAGTGCCCAGGTGACACCGTTGGAGAAAAACACGTACAAGGCACCGACGCCCATCAGCGTGACCGCGGCGTTACCGATGGCAGTACCACCAAAGAACAGACCCAGCGTATCCATCAGGCCTTCTACCAGGTCGATGTTCTCGACCGGCACGGCAGCAAGCACGGCCACCGTGCCAAAAATGTATAGCAGAATGATAATGGCGCCGCTGTAGAGGATGGCTCGCGGCACGTCTGAGGACGGGTTGCGCATCTCTTCACTCCCTGCGCTCACCAGTTCGAATCCCAACATCCCGTAGATCAGCAGGGGCAGGTATTGCAGGCCTTCACCCCAGGTTGGTGTCATAGACTCAAGGCTGATCGGGTTCGCCATGCCATGGTTCTGAATATAGGCAAACGCACCACCGATGATCGCCAGCAGAATCCCAATTTTGATGATAGCGCCAAGGTTCGGTACCCACTTGCCCGCGTCTAGAGTGATAACGTTCACCGCCACCGCCAGCCAGGTAAGGGTGATGCCCAGGGCGATCTGCCAGGCCAGCGTCATATCCGGCATGAACATCTGCGCGAACACCCCAGAGAACATGATGAAAATGGACGGTATCCACACCGCGGTATTCACCCAGTAACACCAGGTGGCCCGCGATGCCCAGCGGCCACCGAATGCGTCCCTGATCCAGGCGTAGATGCCCCCCTGTTCCGGATAGGCACACCCCATTTCGGCGCTAATCAGTGCAAAGGGAATAAAAAAGATGACCCCGAGAAAGCACCACCAGAACACGCTGGAAACACCGGCCGATGCGGCGCCTGCCAGCGTTTCAAGGAGCAGAATGGCTGACACGGTGAACAGCACCATATCGCGTTGCCGCAGCGTTTTGGGGTGGGCGATGGCGTCAGTCATTTTGGTTCTCCAACAAAAAGCCCGGCACTTGGCCGGGCTCTTTTACACTTACTTGATGCCGTAGTGACTGGCAGTCTCGTCGAGTGCTATGCGCAGCTTGTCGATAAGGATATCAATCTCTTCAGTGCTGCAGACCAGCGGTGGTGCCATGATCATGGCGTCGCCTGTCTGGCGCACCATCAGGCCATTGTTGTTGGCCATATCGCGACAGAAGACCGCTCCTTCTGATTCTGGCGCGAGACGCTCACGGCTGCCCTTGTCGCTGACCAGTTCCACGGCCGCGAACATGCCTTTGCCGCGTACCTGGCCCACAATGGGGTGGTCTTCTAATTCACGCAGGCGGCCCTGGAAATGAGGACTGATGTTGCTGGCCGCGGTTTCTATGATGTTGGTCTCCTTGAGAATGCGCAGGGTCTCGAGGCCTGCTGCGCAGGAGGCCGGGTGGCCAGAGTAAGTAAGCCCGTGGGTGAATTCGCCACCGCCAGCGAGCATTACCTCGGCGACTCGGTCTCCTACCATCACGCCGCCCAGTGGCATATAACCATTGGTTACCGCTTTGGCGAAGGTCATCAGGTCAGGCTTGAGGTCATAGGTTTCACAGCCGAACCAGTTACCGGTGCGTCCGAAGCCGCAGATTACCTCGTCCAAAATCAACAGGATGTCGCGTTCGTTACAGATGCGCTGGATTTCCGGCCAGTAGCTGTCAGGGGGGATGATCACGCCGCCGGCGCCCTGTACGGGTTCTGCAATGAAGGCGGCGACGTTGTCTTCCCCGAGTTCGTCAATTTTGGCTTCCAGTTCTCGAGCTACGCGCAGGCCGAAAGCATCGGGGTCTTCGTCTGCGCCGACCTCAAACCAGTGCGGTTGGTTGATGTGATGTACGTAGTCCAGGCCCCGAGCTTGCTTATGCATACCGCTCATGCCACCCAGCGATGCTGCCGCGATGGTGCTGCCGTGATAGGCGTTCTTACGACTGATGATCAGCTTCTTCTGGGGCTGGTCGATCAGGTCGAAGTAGCGGTGTACGAAACGGATGTTGGTGTCGTTCGCTTCCGACCCTGAATTGGTGAAGAAAACGTGGTTGAACTGCTCAGGCGTCACATCCACCAGCGCCTTGGCGAGTTCCACAGCGGGCTGGTTAGAGCATTTAAAGAAGTTGTTGTAGTAGGGCAGTTCCTGCATCTGTTGGTAGACAGCATCGATGATGCTCTTCTGGCTGTAGCCAAGGTTGCAGCACCACAGGCCGGACATGCCATCCAGCATCTGGTTGCCTTCGCTGTCATAGATATAGATGTGTTCAGCCTTACTGACGATACGGCCGCCATTTGAGGCGTAGTCCTGAAAGTCGGTGAATGGGTGCAGGTGATGCGACTGATCGAGCTTGCGCAGCTTGGCCGTTTCTACTTGCATGTTCATTCGTGTGTCCTCTAGGCGCGGTAAACGGGTTTTCCGTCTACCCTCAGGTGGTATAGCCGAGCGGGCGGCAGGATAGTTAAATAGTGTGGCACAGCACCGCACGGCGGTGATTACCCCAAAGGTGGTGTTTTATTGAGCACCGCAACAACGACGACAAGAAGCAAGCCGATGGCTACAAGCACAGAACGCCTGCAGGACTTTCTAGAACAGCATCCGGATATTGAGTTGTTTGAAGTGATCCTGCCCGACATTGCCGGCGGGCTGCGGGGGAAATGGGTGACCCGCGACAAGATTCACAAGGTGATCGACGGGGGACTAAAACTGCCACTGAGCGCACAGGCCTTCGACGTCTGGGGCCGCGATGTGGAAGCCTGGGTGTTCAACTCAGGTGACGGGGATGGCCTGGCCCGGGCCGATATTCGTACGCTGGCGCCTGTTCCCTGGGCGACGAGGCCCACCGGGCAGGTCATCATCTCTTTGCAGGAAGTGGACGGTAGTCCGTCTGGGCTGGACGTGCGCGGGCTGTTGCAACGCCTGATGGACCGGTTCGCAACCCATGGCCTGACACCGGTTGTTGCCAGCGAGATGGAGTTTTTCCTGCTGCGGGACGACAAGGATACTCTGGGCAGGCCGCTGCACACCCAGACGGATCGCGTCGGCGGTGCCCTGCAGACCGGGCAGACCTATTGCATCGACACCATGGGTGATATGTCCGAGTTGATGCACGCAATTCGGGACGCCTGCGACGCGCAGGCTCTGCCCATCGACACGCTCATCAAGGAAAGCGCTCCGTCCCAGTATGAGATCAATCTTTACCACAGTGCCGACGCGCTGGTGGCGGCTGACCAGGCATTGATGCTGCAGCGAACAATTCGGGGTGTAGCCAGCGCCGCGGGATTGGTTGCCACCTTCATGGCCAAGCCCTTCGGGGAGCTTGCGGGCAACGGCATGCACCTACACTGCAGTCTTCTTGATAGTGAGGGCAACAACGCGTTTGATGATGGGAGCGGTGCCGGCACGCCGCTGCTCAAGCATGCGATAGCGGGCTGCATGGACAGCATGGCAGAGTCGATGTTGCTGCTTGCACCCAACCTGAATTCCTATCGCCGCTTCCAGCGCGGCACCCACGCACCGCTGGCGCCGTCCTGGGGCTATGAAAACCGAACCGTGGCGATACGCGTGCCCGCCGATGCACCCACTGCCACTCGCATCGAGCATCGCGTTGCCGGGGCAGATGCGCATCCTCACCTGGCCGTTGCAGTCTTGTTGGCCGGCATGCTGCACGGAATTGAGAATGCCATGGAGGCGCCGGCGCCCTTGGAAGGCAATGCCTATGATCAGCTGCCGCCAAGTCTGCCGCGCCACTGGCCACAGGCGCTGTCACTCTTTGAGGAGTCTACGTTTATCCGGCAGTGGTTTGGAGCCGAATTCCAGCGCGTGTACACCTTGCTAAAGCAACAGGAAATGGCTGAGTTTGACCGGCAGGTGACACCTCTGGAGTATGACGCCTGCCTGTAGTGGATCGGGTGAGGCGGATGGCACGCTCAACATGCCTGTGGGCCGCCGTGTACACTCTTTTGATAAGACAATCGCGCCTCGCCTGCTGCCCAGCCGGGGTATCGTGAAAGACATCCCGGGGGTCAGCAGTGAGTGACGATAAGCAAGTACCGATCGGCGATACCTCCATGTACGCCAATGTATTCAGCTTCATGGGCCTGCCCCTGAGCCGTGATGTCGACGAGCCTGCGCTCGATGCCTTCATCATGGGTGTGCCCTACGATCTGGGAACCAGTGGCCGAGCGGGTACCCGCGGTGGCCCCAATGCCATCCGCCAGGCCAGCGCCAACCTGCGCTGGGAGGATCAACGCTGGCCCTGGCAGTTCTCGCTAAGCGAGCGGCTTAAGGTTGCCGACTACGGCGATGTGCAGTTTCTCTGGGGCGACTCCGATGACATGCTGGCAAAGGTAGAGGCGCATGCTGCAAAGATTACAGGCGCCGGTAAAACGCTGGTGAGTCTTGGCGGCGATCATTTTGTCACCCTGCCGCTGCTGCGGGGAACGGCCGCGACCCACGGCAAACTGGCGCTTATCCATTTCGACGCACACACCGATACCTACGACCAGGAAGAGAAGTACAACCACGGTTGCATGTTCTATCGCGCCCCCAAGGAAGGGCTGATTGATCCCTCGAACTCGGTGCAGGTGGGTATCCGCACCCACTACGAGCGCGACGGCCATGAGTACCAGGTCATTGATGCCCACCAGGCGAATGAACAGTCAGCGGCGGAAACCATCGCGGCCATCCGCGCACGTGTGGGCGGCAGGGCGGCCTATCTCACCTTTGATATCGATTGCCTGGATCCTTCGTATGCACCGGGTACGGGTACACCGGTTGTCGATGGTCTCAGCACGTCAAAGATCCTGCGCATCCTGCAGGGGATCGCCGACCTCAACATCGTTGGTTTCGATGTGGTGGAAGTTGCGCCCGCCTACGACCAATCCGACCTGACCTCGCTGGCTGGCGCGACACTCGCCCTGCAGTTTCTCTATATGCGCGCCAGCCAGTAACACGGGACTGCCCTATACTTTAGCCAGGCACCGGGGAGGTATCGCCATGACATCCGCCGAAGCACCTGCGACAACCCACCACAGCGTCTGTCCGCTGGACTGCGCCGATACCTGCAGCCTCTCTATCGAGGTCGCGGGAGGCCGTGTGCAAAAGGTAAAAGGCAGCCATGCCAACCCGTTTACCCGGGGAAAGATCTGCGCCAAGGTAGCCCAGGGCCTGCCGGAGCAGGTGCATGGCAGTCGCCGTCTGCTGACCCCGCTCCTTCGCAATGGGCCCAAGGGTGGCGGTGCGTTCAGGCAGGCCTCCTGGGACGAGGCGCTGGATGTTATCCACCAGCGCTTCAGCGAGATCATTCAGGACCATGGCAGCGAGGCCATTGCGCCGCTCACCTACGGTGGACCCATGGGGCTGTTGGCCGGCGGTTCCATGGATATGCGCTTCTTCCATAAGCTCGGCGCCAGCCTGGTGGACTCAACGCCCCTGTGCGCTGGCGTTTCCAGTGCTGCGTGGGACGCTGTGTTCGGCGATGTCGGCGGCATCGCCTTCTCCGAACTGGTGCACTCTCAGCTGATCGTGGTCTGGGGCAACAACATTACAGCCTGCAACCTGCATCTCACTACCCTGATACGCGACGCACGCAAGCGTGGAGCGAAGCTGGTGGTGGTGGATCCCAAGCGCATCCGGATAGCCCGGGACGCTGACCTCCACCTGCCGCTGATGCCGGGCACCGACGTGGTGCTGGCCTATGCGGTGGCCGCATTGCTCGCCGAGGAGGGCGGACTGGATGCGGATTTCATCGCCCAGCATGTCAGCGGTGCTGAGGCCTTCCTGGCGGAAGCTGCCAGGTACAGTCCGCAGCGAGCCGCCGATATCTGCGGCCTGGCCGAGGAGGACATTCGCTTGTTTGCCAGGTGGTGGCGCGAACTCAGTCCTGCAGCGATTTCCGTTGGTGTTGCGCCGGAACGTAACCGCAATGGCGGCTCGAGTTTGCGTGCCGCCTTTGCTCTGCCCGCACTCACAGGCAACTTCGGCCGCCCGGGGGCGGGCGTCTGCGATGTTTCGGGCTATTTCCCCACAGAGGGTGACAGCTTGTCGCGGCCCGACCTGGCGCCGGCTGGCCTTCGCGAGTTCAACGTGCTCGACCTGCCGCGTCACATCCTTGATCCCGGCGACCAGCAGCCTGTGAAGGCGGTGTTCATCTACAACCACAACCCGGTTGCCGTGCATCCCCGCCAGGGTGATATGTGCGCCGCCCTGGCCAGTGAGCAGCTGTTTGTGGTGGGCAGCGACGTGAGCATGACCGATTCGCTGGCCTACGCCGATGTCATCCTGCCAGCGTCCACCAGCCTGGAGTACGGCGATCTCTACACGGCCTACGGCCATTACTACCTGCAGCGCTCGGCCCCGGTACTGCCGCCGCTGGGCGAATCGCTGCCCAATACCGAGATGTTTCGCAGGCTGGCAGCGCGCTTCGGCTTTGAGGAAGACTGCTTCCGCGATAGCGACGAGGACCTAATGGACCAGGCTATCGCTCCTGACTGCGAGGCCTTGCAGGGCTTGCGCCCCAGCGAGCTGCCCGTTGACGCGGCGATTGATATGTCGGCGACCAGCGCGCCGGGCCTGCTGCGTGGCCTGCCCCCGGCCACACCCAGCGGTAGAATAGAGCTTTTCAGCCCTACCCTGGAAGCCGCCAGCGGTCAGGGGCTGCCACAATTCCAGGAGCTGCGTGACGCGCGTGGTTTTGTGCTGGTAAGTCCCGCATCCGAGCGGCGCATCAACTCGACCTTCGGCGGCGAGGCCGATCATTTCGATGACCTGAAGTGCCAGATGCACCCAGACGATGCCGACGCGCTTTCGTTGACCGACGGCGAGCAGGTTCGCCTGTTTAACGATGCCGGCGAGGTGCTGCTGCCTCTCAACGTCACCGACAGCGTGCGCCACGGTACGGTATTCGTACCCAAGGGCGCGTGGATAAAAAACAGCCCCACAGGCCAGACCATCAATGTGTTGATTCCAGGCCACAAAGCGGACCTGGCGGGCGGCGCCTGCTACTACGATTGCACCGTAGACATCGAATCAGTTGCCTAGGCGGGGCCTGTCCCGGCGTATAGGCGCGGTAGCTGGTGTAAAACAGCGCCGATAGTCTGCTCCATGGCTCAAGAATCGCCGGGCAGGGCAGTGAGTAGTTACGACACCATCATTATCGGTGCAGGCCACAACGGCCTCGTATGTGCGGCGTATCTCGCCGCCGCGGGACAGCGCGTGCTGGTGCTTGAGGCCTCCTCATCCGCCGGTGGCCTCGCGGAAACCCGCGAATTCCATCCCGGGTTCCGGGCTTCCGTTGCCCATACCATCAGCCAGTTCTCACCCGCAATTGCCGCGGATCTCAAGCTCGCAAGCCATGGCTACACAGCCGCCGCCCGCGCCCTTGATACGGTCAGCCTCAATCCGGACGGCGAGCACGTGATTATTGCCCGAGATTCGGTGCGGGGCGTGAGTCAGGACGATGCGCGCAGCTACGGCGACTACCGTAAGGCGATGGACACCTTTAGCGAAGCCCTGGCGCCGTTCTGGATGAAGACTATGCCCGGCATCGGCAACAACAGCGCCGGTGAACTGATGACCTTCGGCCAGCTCGGACTGCGTCTGCGGATGCTGGGCAAGGACGACATGCTGGAGTTTCTGCGTGTAGCGACATTGCCCACCCGTGACCTCATGGACGAGTACTTTGACGACAAACGCTTGCAGGCCGCGCTGAGCTGGGACGGCCTGATTGGTGCCAAGCTGGCACCGCGTTCGCCCAACAGTGCGGTATTTACCCTGCTTTATCGCATGATGGGCGAGCAGAAGGGCATGCATGCGCTGCCCGCTGGTGGCGTGGAAAGCCTGATCGATGCGCTGGTTGCGGCAGCAACCGGGGCCGGGGCGGAGCTGCGACTCGACGCCCCCGTCAGCCGGATAACCATTGATGAAAGTGAGGACGGCCTGCGCGCCAGGGGTGTAGAGCTTGCCAGCGGCGAGCGCCTTACGGCACGGCGCGTGGTGTCTTCGACGGATCCCCAGCGAACTTTCCTTGGCCTGGTCGGTGCTCGCCACCTGGAGATCGGTTTTACCAATCGCATCCGGCGCCTGCGCTGTGAGGGCTACGTGGCCAAGCTGCACCTGGCCCTTAGCGGGTTGCCGGAAATCCCCGGTCTCGAAAGGCCGGACGGCCGCATGATTATTGCCTCGGAGCCTGATGCACTGGAGTTCGCCTTCGACGATGCCAAGTACGGCGAGGCTTCCGCCAACCCGGCCATGGAATTCCTCATACCATCGGTGCACGACGCGTCGCTTGCACCCAATGGTCAGCACGTGCTTTCAGCGCACGTGATGTATGTACCCGCAAAGCTCAAGGGCGGCTGGACCGAAGAAGCCCGGTCTGATTTGACCGAACGGGTGCTGCAGACACTTGAGCAACATGTGCCCGGCCTGCGCGAGCTGGTGCTGCATGCCGAAATGCTGACACCTGACGATCTGGAACGGCAACATAACGTCACCGGCGGTCACTGGCACCACACCGAATTCGCCGTCGACCAGATGCTGATGATGCGGCCCACCTACGAGGCGGCCCAATACAGCACGCCTATCCCGGGCCTGTACCTCTGCGGTGCCGGCTGTCATCCGGGCGGTGGCCTGATGGGCGGCCCCGGGCACAATGCGGCGAAAGAGATCCTGAAATGAAGCGCTACGACGCCATTGTGATCGGGGCGGGCCACAACGGCCTTACCAATGCCGCCTACCTGGCCAAGGCCGGCCTGGATGTCGTGGTCGTTGAAAAAAACGACTACATCGGCGGCGCCGCGGTCACCCGAGAGATGCACGAGGGCTGGTTCTACTCCAGTTGCTCCTATGTGTGCAGCATGATGCGCCAGGCCATCCACCGTGACCTGGATCTGGCAAGTCACGGGCTGCTGCTGGTGCCCTATCTAGGCACGGTAGCCTTCGGCCACAATGGCAAAACCCTGATCGACTACCCGGATCACGAAGCCAACTACCTGGAGCTCAAGCGCCACTCGCCCCACGATGCCGACGCCATGGCGCGCTTCCAAGCTGACCTCGGCCGCTACGCGCAGCTCATACGCAAGACGCTGATGCGCACCCCGCCGGACCCTAGTTCGTTCAAGATCCGCGATATTCGTGAAATGCTGTGGCTGGCGAAGGAATTCTGGGCGCTAGGCGAGCGCGAGTTCTACGAGTACGTGCGTTTTTTCACCATGAGTGCGGCAGATTTCCTCGAGGATTATTTCGAGAACGACCTGGTCAAGGCGGCGATGGCCAGCCCTGGTATCATTGGCACCGCACTGGGCGTGTACTCACCGGGATCGGCCTATATCCTGCTGCACCACGTGATGGGCGATGTGGATGGCAACGTCGGTGCCTGGGGTCTGGCTCGCGGTGGCATGGGAGCAATCTCCAATGCACTCGCCAGTGCCTGTAAGGCCCACGGTGGCGAGATCCGTACCGGCTCCGGTGTGCAGCAGATTATTGTCAAGAATGGCGAGGCCGTAGGAGTCGCTCTGGAAAATGGCGACGAGATCCATGCCCGTATCGTCGTTTCCAACCTTGATGCGCGCCGCACCTTCACCAAGGTGATGGACAAGAATGACCTGCCCCCCGGCATCTATGAGCGCGCAAAGAACGTCAAGATTCGCGGCTCGTCGGGCAAGGTCAATATTGCGCTGTCCGGCCTGCCGAAGTTCAACAACCTGCCTGAGAATCGGTACATCAATCGCGGTGGCCAGACTTTCGTCGGCTCACTGGAAACCATGGAGCGCGCCTACGACAGCTGGAAGCGGGGCACCTGGTCGGATGATCCGTTTATTGAATCGATCATTCCCTCGGCGTGGGATCCTACCGTAGCGCCTCCCGGTAAGCACTGGATGTCGAATTTTATCCAGTACTGCCCGCCCGAGCTCGCGGATGGGCCCTGGACCCCGGAGAAACGCGACCAGTTTGGTCAGACCGTGATCGACAAGATCGAGCGTCACAGCCCAGGATTCAAGGACCTGATCGTCCACATGGAAGTACGCACGCCGTACGAGATCGAGAACGAAATCGGCCTGACCGAAGGCAATATCTTCCAGGGTGAACTGACCATTGACCAGCTGCTGTTTAATCGCCCCTTCCCCGGCTATGGCCAGTACCGCATGCCGGTGAAGAATATGTACATGTGCGGTTCGTCTACCCACCCCGGCGGCGGCGTTTCCTCTGCCTGCGGCGCCAATGCCGCACGCGAGATCCTGATGGACCTGAAGCGGCCCAATAGCGTGCCCGAGGATGACTGCTATGACGAGTGAGCAGCCCATGGCCAATGATCCCTTCGCTGGCGAACGCCTCAAGCTGTCACATTTTCACGAGCGGCAGGCGCAGATGAACCTGCGGGACGCCTGGTCGGCCTGGAACGGGTACAAGTTCGCCGACTACTACTACGATGCGGAGTACGAGTACTTCTGTATACGGAATTTCTGCGGCACCTACGATATCTGCCCGATGCAGAAGTACATGGTTAGCGGCCCGGACGCGCTGGACATGCTCAACCGTATGGTGACCCGCGATCTGCGAAAGCTGAATATAGACCGTGTCACCTACTGCTGCTGGTGCACCGATGAGGGCCGCATCATTGACGACGGCACGGTGTTCCGCCTCGGCGAAGACCGCTACATGCTGACCTGCGGCAGCCCCTGCCTGGCCTGGCTGCGCAAGAGTGCGCTTGGCTTTGACCAGCTGACGATTGAAGACGTTTCGGCACAGTTCGCGGCGCTGTCTCTGCAGGGACCGACCTCCTATGCCACGCTGAAAGCGATGGGTCTCGAGGGGCTGGAGACGCTGAAACCTTTTGGGGTGATGCATTTCCCATTCAACGGTGAGAACCTGATGGTGTCGCGCACCGGTTTCACCGGTGACCTGGGTTATGAGCTGTGGACCGATCCCTCCCAGGCGCTGGCGCTATGGGACGCGCTTTATAGCGCGGGAGAGAACTATGGCATCCATCCCTACGGTGAGACCGCTACTGATATGGCGCGTCTTGAGGCGGGGTTCATCATGCCTGACATGGAATTGCAGGAGTCACTCAAGACCATTCACTTCGAGCACGACCAGTCGCCCTTTGAACTCAACCTGGGTTGGCTGGTGGATTTCAAGAAGCCGCATTTCAACGGCCGTCGTGCACTCCTGGAGGAACGCGAGCGCGGCTCCAAGTGGTCGCTGTTGAAACTGGATATCGAGGGCAACAAGGTAGCCGAGGGTGCGATCATCTATGACAGCGAGGCCTGTCGCAAGGAGATCGGCTACGTCACCTCGGCCATGTGGTCGCCGGCGGCAAAAACCAATATCGCGCTGGCCATGGTCAAGACCCCATTTACAAAGGGCGACATCTGGGCCGAGATCTACTATCAGAAAGAGCTGCGCTATTACCGCAAGATGGCGATTTGCACAGTGCTGGACAAGCCCTTCTGGACCCCGCCCCGGGCGCGGGCGACACCGCCGGCGCTTTCCTGACGCCTGCCCATTCCACCGGCGGGGCTCAGGACCCGCCGCTGCGGATATCCCGCTTCCACTCCGAAATGTTGCCCTCGATGGCAAAGAAACCAAAGATCCACAGGGCCTCGTCGTAGGCATAACGGTAGTGCCCGCGGTAGATCCAGTACGCCGCCATAGCCCACAGTGAGATATACAGCAGGAACTTCAGCACGTTGGCAGTGCGAATCGCCACGCCGCGGGTGATGCCGCGGTCTTGCTGGCGCACCACGATCTCGATACACAGCACGATCACCAGCCAAACGATGGCCTCGGCGAGATCGATCCATACCAGTTCCCGTTCAATCTGCAGGCCGACGGTATCGGTGACCACCGCGCCGCTTTCTATCAGGAAGTACTGGGAATCGGAGGACAGACCGGCACAGTTTTCCGGGGTCAGGTCGGTATAGGTGACGTTGAAGCCGAAAGAGACGCCCTGTTCTGCCATCTGGCACAGGGTGTCGATCCCTGGCACTGCTTGCACGCCGATAAGATCGATGCCCGCCTGGCTGTAGGCAAGCAGCTGGTAGGCCAGGAACACATAGCAGAGCAGCCGCAGCCCGTGCATCATCGCGATGCGCAAGGGCGTGAAAGCGTCATCCGAGAGTAGGTAGGTCTCCAGTTCAAACAGGAACAGCAGCATCAGCCAGGCCAGCACGCCTATGGAGACGGCGAAAGCGGCCGTATAGTCGAAGAAGCCGCCGCCGTTGCGCAGGGTATGCGCCGCAATCGAAATGTCCTCTGCAATGTACAGGCCGAAGTTGACCAGCAGCAGCGTATAAACCACCAGTTTGATGATCTGGCGGGCGTCCAGACCCTGCCGGGGCGTGACTGCGGGCGAATTCCCGGTCATGAAAGGTGTCTGCGCCAGCCACGCACTGGCTGATGACAGGGTTTCCGCCTTGGGTCTAGAATGAAAGGCCTTCTTTTGGAAACCACAACCGGATCCCGATGATCAGCGCTGATTTTGTCGCCAGCTATCTCGACGCCTGGAATGACCACGATGCCGGGGCGGTGGCGGAGCATCTCGCGGGTGGCGGCACTTACTGCGACATGCCCACCCAACGGCAGCTCTCTGGTGGCGAGCTTATCGCCCACCTCGAGGATTACTTCTCTCGGGATAACTGCCGGTACCAGCTGGTCGGTGAAATTCTCGTCGGCGAGAATTCCATAGCATTTCAATACCGCGCCTGCCCGGAAGAAGGCTCTGGGCAGTTGCCCTGGACCGGCGCCGAATTCGTCACCTTTGAAGGAGACTCGGTGATTCGCATCGAGGACTACTACCGCAGCCCCGATTTCGATGCCGCGTCGGAGGGCGGCAACGGGCAGTGGCAGCGCCGGGTGCAACGCTACGCCAAGTCGGGACTCGACGATACAGCTATGCAGGATTTCATGGCGCAGCTGTCGACGCTGATGAGTGAAGAGGGTTGTTACCTGGACCCGGACCTCACGCTGCCGCAGCTGGCGGAGCGGCTGGACTGCTCGGTCAACCATCTTTCGCAGGTGATCAATGCCGGTTTTGGTATGAGCTTCTACGACTATGTAAACGGCTACAGGGTCCGGCGTGCCGAGGCAATGCTCGCCGACGCCGATGCGGCGTCCCGGGCGATTCTCGATATTGCGCTGGCAGTGGGCTTCAACTCGTCGTCGACGTTTTACTCCGCCTTCAAGAAAGTCACCGGCCAGACACCGGCGCAGTACCGCAAGACCGGCGACTGTACCTCGCAAGCCTGACCGGTGCGCTGTAGTTACAGCGCCCGCAGATACCATTCGTAGTCCAGATTGCTCACCCGGCCGTGGTAGTCATCGCATTCACCCTGGCGTTGCGCAGCGAAGGCCTCGCTATAGGCCTGCCCGAGATATCCCGGTAGCACTGTGCTGTTGCGAAACAGGGCTATCGCCTCGTCCCAGCGACGGGGCAGGGTAACGGCCGCTTCCGACAGGTCTGCGCCGGCGGGTATCGGATCGCCAGGGTCCGCTTTTGCCAGCACACCCTGATGCATGCCGCCCAGCACGGCCGCCATCACCAGGTAAGGGTTGGCATCAGCGCCCGCCACGCGATGCTCGACCCTGCGGTTGTCGGAAGATGATACCGGTATGCGCAGTGCCACTTCGCGGTGGTTGTAGCCCCAGGTCGGTCCCGAAGGCGCGAACGCACCGGGCTTGAACCGACGGGAGGAGTTTGCGTTGGGGGCGAAGATGGCCATGGATTCGTTCATGGTCGACGCCAGCCCGCCAATGGCGTTTCTCAGGGTGTCGCTGGTGGTACCCGGCGGCGTGCCCGCTGCTTCCGCGAAAATGTTATTGCCGTCCTCATCGTATACGCTGGCATGAATGTGCATGCCGCTGCCGGCGAGATTGGTGAAGGGCTTGGCCAGGAACGTTGCCGCCAGCCCGTGCTTGCGTGCCACGCCCTTGACGATACGTTTTAACAACATGGCGTGGTCACAGGCCAGGACCGGATCGTCGGTATGGTGGGTGTTGATCTCCCACTGCCCCGCGCTGAACTCCGAGTGGATCGCGGTCAGCGGCACGTGATGGACATCGCAGGCAGCGCGAACATCATCGAGAAACGCGTCGCAGTCAATCAGGTCATCGGCCATGCAGTACTGGATTCCCTGCTGCTTCAGATTAGTGCCGGCGATGGTGCCTTTGAGCGGTCTTGGCTCTTCGGTGTTACCGGCCTCCAGTAGATAGAACTCCAGCTCGGTGGCCACCACCGGCCGCCAGCCGCTTTCTTGGATTTTAGCAAGGGCGTGTGCCAGCACGTTGCGTGGGTCTGCCCATGACGGGGTAAAGTCCAGGTCGGCGAAGCCGGTGAGCACCTGCGCCGTGGGTGAGTCCAGCCACGGCACGGTGGCGATGGTGCCGGCGATGGGGAGCAGTAGCTGGTCCGGGTCGCCGGCGAGCACTTCCTGGTCCATGTTGTCGTCGTACAGGTCTCCACGGATGCCCAGCAGGGGTACGCTGAGCGGCGCTTTGAGGCTATGGCCGAACAGGCTTTCGAACTCCCGGCGGTGGATGCGCTTGCAGCGCAGCATCCCGTTGATGTCGGGCATCAGTAGCTCCAGCATCTGGATGTCCGGGTACTGCTCCAGGAATGCGTTGATATCGGATGTGTCCGCAGTGTTCATACGGGAATGTAAGGCCCTGCTTCGCCGGAGAAAGGAATACCCTAGCTCATCTCAAAGCAGAATACCCGTCTACCTGACGTATAGGACAGGAGTCGCGCAGTCCCTGGTGTTTGTTAGTCTCCATGCAGTAGATGTGTGGCGCGCTCGCGCGAAAACCTTGTCGAGCGTCCATTTGCAGGAGATGTCTTATGTTTGGTTTGAGGAAGGCGCGTGAAACCCGGGAGCATACCGGCTCCTACTACGCGGCGACCGTAAACAGGCAGACCGGATACCCCACGCTTGAGAACGATATCGAAGCCGAGGTCATTGTTGTGGGCGCCGGCTTCAGCGGCACCAACACCGCCCTGGAACTGGCGGAACGTGGTGTTGACGTGGTGTTGCTGGAGGCCAACCGTATCGGCTGGGGCGCCTCCGGCCGCAACGGCGGCCAGATTATCGGCGGTATCGGACACGACCCGGAGCGCTTTGAAAAGCACATCGGCAAGGATGGCGTCGCTGCGATCTACCAGATGGGCCTGGAGGCTCGGGACATCATCCGCGAGCGGGTTGAGCGCTACAACATCGACTGTGACCTGAAGTGGGGCTACTGCGACGTCGCTCTCAAGCCCCGGCACATGAAGCAATTCGCCGAATGGCGGGATTTTGAGAAATCCATCGGCAACCGGCATGACTACACGCTGCTGGATCGCGATGAACTGAAGCAGTTTGTTAACTCCGAGCGCTACCTTGGCGGCCTGCTGAACTATGCCAACGGGCATATTCACCCACTGAACCTGTGCCTGGGCGAGGCCCAAGCCGCAGAGGGTCTCGGCGCGCGCATCTTCGAGCAGGCCCGCGTGGTAGACCTGGTTCACGGTGAACGGCCGCGGGTCGTGACCGAGCGCGGCAGTGTGACCGCCGGCAAGGTGATTCTGTGTGGCAACGCCTATCTTGGCGGCCTCGTGGATCGCATGGCCAGTCGCGTGTTGCCCTCCAGCAGTTCAATCATCGCCACGGCGCCGCTGGCACCCGAACTGGCGAAAAAGCTCATGCCTGGCGACCTTGCGGTGTGCGACCCGCGCACTGCGCTTGACTATTTCCGCCTGTCCGCCGATGGCCGGATGTTGTTCGGCGGCCTCTCGAATTACACGGGCCTTGAGCCGGCGGATGTCGAGGGTGTGCTGCGGCGCAAGATGGAGCGCGTATTCCCGGAACTCGAAGGCGTAGCGGTGGACTATGCCTGGAGCGGCCTTATTGGTATCGGTATCAATCGTATGCCGCAGTTGGGACACCTGTCAGAGCAGGTGGCATACATCCAGGCCTACTCCGGTCACGGTGTCGCGCCCACCCATATCATGGCGCGAATCACCGCGGAGATGGTCACTGGCAAGCCCGAGCGTTTCAACGTGTTTTCGCGCATACCCCACTGGCCTTTCCCCGGCGGCAAATGGTTGCGTCGCCCGGCGCTGGCCGTCGGTATGAGCTGGTACAAGCTGCTGGACGCACTGTAGTGGAGCCAGCGCACCACGTAGATGCGACTGCCGGTTGTGGTGTGCTCCGCGCTATGCCCGCAAAACGACGCCTGTTACCCTTTCTGCCGGCTTAGCCTTACTCCGGGGTTATCATCAGGTACACCTTCCGGACCTTCTCCACCACTTCAGCTTTGCCTTTCCAGCCTTTCGGAAATACCCAGCTGTCGCCGGCCCGCACTTCGGTCACCTGTCCGGATTCCGAGGTGAGCTTCCAGTGACCCTGCAGCAGGTGACAGAACTCGGTGACATCCAGGTCCAGCTGCAACACACCTTCCTCACACTCCCAGGTCCCTGCGATCAGGTTTCCTTCGCTGAAGAACCCGCTGTCTGTCTGGCGGGGCAGGGGGCCTATCGGTTCGCCGAACGAATCTACGTCGACGAGGTCTGTCAGTGCGGCACAGCCGTGTTGAACGCTAATCTCTGGCATAACCGTTTTCTCCTGAACTATGCTGTTTGTGACTTGAAGCGGCAGCAAATCATGAAGCTGTCTGCGAATCTTCCTAGCCCATCCGCGCGGAAGAGCGGAATCCGGGCGGAGGGTACGATCAGGCGAGCATCGGAGCTACGCGTTTCTCTTCCTCCTAACAGGCCAGAGCTATGTCAACGGATACCGACGTCATCGTCATCGGAGCAGGCCACAACGGTCTGACCTGCGCAGGCTATCTGGCCAAAGCGGGGATGAGGGTCACCGTACTGGAGGCCCGGGACCAGGTGGGCGGTGCCGCGGTGACCGAGGAATTCCATCCTGGATTTCGCAACTCGGTGTATTCCTACTCGGTGAGCCTGCTGCACCCGAAGGTCATCAGCGAACTCGCGCTGGAGCAGCACGGTCTCGAGATTCTCGAGCGTCCCGCAGGCACCCTCAGCCTGCTGGAGAACGACCACCTGCTGCTCACCCGGGATGATGCCCAGGCCCACGCCGAGATCGCGCGCTTCTCCCCTCGGGATGCCGAACGTATCGAGGCGTTCGAGGAGGGTATTGCCGCGGTGGCCATGGCCGTTAGGGCGCTGGCCGTGCAGGCGCCCCCCAACCTGGGCGGCGGCTGGCGCGATGCGTTGACCCTGCTAAAGGCGGGCAACCTTTTTCGCAAGCTGGACAGCAAGTACCAGACCGTGCTGGCTGAACTGATGACGCGTTCGCTGGGTGATTACCTGGACAGCTGGTTTGAGGGCGAGGCGCTGAAGGGCGTGCTGGGCCTTGAAGGTGTTATAGGCAATTTCGCCGAACCCTATCATGCAGGCACCGCTTACGTGCTGCTGCATCACGCCTTCGGCGAGGTGAAGGGCAAGGCGGGAGCCTGGGGTATCGCCCGTGGCGGCATGGGCGCCATCAGCGAATCGATGGCTGCTTTTGCCCGCAGCAAGGGCGCCCGCATTGAAACGGGTAGCCCGGTGGAACGCATCCTCACCGACAACGGTCGTGCACGGGGTGTGGTGACCGCTGACGGCCGCGAAATTACCGCCCGCTTCGTTGCGGCGAACGTGCATCCCCAGATTCTCCTCAACAAGATGCTGGGCCACGAGCCCTTGGAGGAGAGCGACCAGCGCCGGATCGACAACTACCGCAGCCACTCCGCCACTTTCCGCATGAACGTGGCCCTGTCGGAGTTGCCGCAGTTCACCTCCATGGCCGGCCGCGGTGAAGAGCATTTTATGGGCGCTATCGAGGTCTCCCCGTCACTGGGCTATATACAGGACGCCTATCACGATGCACGACAGCAGGGCTGGTCGAAGCGCCCGGTGATTTCCATGCAAGTACCCAGCACCCAGGACGACTCACTGGCACCGCCGGGCGGTCACGTTGCCAGTCTGTTCTGCCAGCACTTCCAGCGCCATCTCCCGGGTGGGCAGGACTGGGATGATGTGCGTGAACAGGTAGCGGACCAAGTCATCGACACCATCGACCAGTACGCACCCAACTTCCGCGCATCGGTCGTGGGGCGGCAGATCAAGACACCATTGGATATCGAACGCGATCTCAATATGGTCGGCGGCGATATCTTTCACGGTGCGCTGCACCTGGACCAGTTCTACTCGCTGCGGCCGATACCGGGACACGCCGCACACCGCATGCCGGTGGAGGGTGTTTACCTTTGCGGTTCCGGCGCCCACCCCGGTGGTGGGGTCAGCGGCCTGCCGGGGCACAACGCGGCGCGTGCTATTCTCAGCGATCGATAGTCCCGTTGTCGCCGCATTTGTCGGCGGCATGCAGCCCAGGGGGTGAGCGGTATCGATCTCTACACGGTCACCATCGTAGTCAGCGTCGCCCTGTTTGTGGTGGTGGGCAGTTACAGTGGTCGCAAGGTCAAGGAACTGGACGACTACTTCGTGGCCGGGCGGCGTGCCCCTACCTTCCTCATTGTCGGCACCCTGGTCGCCAGCGTATTCAGCACCTCGATTTTTCTCGGCGAGGCCGGCTTTACCTACGACGGGCAGATGGGCGCCTATATTCTGCTGCCGGGTATTGCTGTTGCCGGCTATGTTTACGGTGCACTGCTGTTCGGCACCTACCTGCGCCGGAGTCGCGCCCCCACGGTGGCAGACTTCCTCGGCCGACGGTTCAACAGCCGGCGGGTGCAGCAAGCCGCGGGTATCACCATCATTCTCGGCCTCGGTGGCTACCTGCTGGTAGTCACCCAGGGCGCGGCAATTCTGCTGTCCGACCTGACGCCGCTCAGTTACCACCAGGCACTGCCTGTTGCCTGGCTGAGCTATACCGTATTTACCATGTATGCCGGTTCGCGCGGCGTGATCATTACCGACACCATGATGTTCCTGCTCTTCGGCATCGCCACCGTGGTATTCAGCATTGTGATCCTGCAGGACCTCGGCGGTGTCGGCACCGCTGTCGAAGACCTCACCCGGTCCGGCATCAAAACCGATATCACCTCATGGCATGGCATCATCGGCCCGGGGACCGACTGGCCCACGGCCGTCGACTTCCTCATCTGGGTGGTGGTCATCGACATCTGTTGGGGCGTGGTATATGCGGTCGGCCCCTGGCAGGCGAGCCGCCACCTGATGGCGAGGGATGAACACGTGGTCATTCGCGCTGCCATCTATGCCTGCTTTGCGGTTATCGCGATGCAGATTCTTATCTACGGGATGGGCGGCCTTGTCAACCTGCTGAATCCCGATATATCCCCATCGGAGACGGTGATCATCTGGGCGGCGCAAAACGCCGTGCCGGAAATCCTTGGCGCCTTGCTGCTGGCCGGAATCATGGCCGCCGCGCTGTCGTCTGCCTCCACCTTTCTGTCGCTGGTGGGATTCAGCGTCAGCAACGACATTGCTCGAACGCCCGGTGAGCTGACCCTGGGCAAGACCCGGGTAATCGTGCTGCTAACGGGCATCGTTGTATTGTTCGCCTGTTATTGGGTGCCGCCCAATGTTTTCTGGATCATGCTGTTCATCGGTACCGTATTCGCATCGAGCTGGGGCCCGGTGGGTTTCATGAGCATCTGGAGCCGAAAGATCACGGCCGACGGTGCGTTCTGGGGTATCGTCTGCGGGTTCCTGGGCAACGTTATTCCCGCAGCCATGGTGGCACTGGGATGGATCAGTCTGCCCAGTTACGCGGATCCCGCCATCCTGGGGGCAGTGGCCAGCCTGCTGGCGATTGTCATGGTGTCGCGGCGCGGGCGAGTCAGCCGTGCTGAGTTGGTTTATCGCCTGCGCCTGCACCGCTCGCCGGTAACCGACTGCGATGCGCGCAAGGTTCGCACGACAATGATCGCGCCTCTGCTGCTGATCGTTTATGGACTGGTGATGCCGGTGCTGTTGCTGAACTGGTATGTGAAGCCCTATCAGGCCGGCACCGGTGAATTGTTACCAGATGGTTCCATCAACTGGGCCGGTACAGAAGCGCTGGTGGCATTCGGGCCCGGTTTGCTGTTTGTGCCGCTTGGCCTGATCAGCGCATGGGTTATCTGGCGTCGCTACCAGCCGGAAAGGGCATCACGCGCCGCGTTCAACGCCGATCCTTGAGTATTCGCCGCGCAGCGTTATGTCCCGGTGCGCCGGTCACGCCGCCGCCGGGATGGGTACCGGAACCGCAAAGGTAGAGCCCGGGCACCGGCGTCGCGTACTGCGCCGAAGCCGGGTGCGGCCGCGCGCTGTAGAGCTGGTCCGGTTCCATACGGCCGTGGCAGATATCGCCGCGGGTCATGCCGAACATCCGTTCCAGGTCCAGCGGCGTCAGGCACTGGGTATGCACCAGTATTTCCGGCAGCTTGGGAATAAAGCGCGCCACGTGGTCCAGTATGCCCGCCACCACGGCAGGTTTCCTGTCGTCCCAGTGCTCGCCGCCGGCGAGGTCGTAGGGCATGTACTTGCACAGCAGGCTCATCACATGCGTGCCGGGCTGGTCGGTAAGGCTGTCGTCGGTGGCGCTGGGTATGATGGCCTCGATGATGGGTGGATTTGCAGGTACGCCGGCGCGGGCCGAGCCGTAGGCCTGGTCCAGGTGTTCCATGCTCTCGATGAAGGTAATGCTGGCGCGGTGCTGGGGGCCGACATCGGCGCCGGGAAGTGCCGCGAACTCAGGAAGCTCTTTCAGCGCCAGGTTCATTCGCAGTGACGCCGACTCCTGCCGGAAGGCACTGATGTCCCTGGCGAATTCGGCCGGCAGATGCTCTTTGCCCAGCAGTTTCAGGAACGTGCGCTTGGGATCGGTATTGGCGGCGACAACCGGCGCGCGCACTTCTTCGCCATCCTCGAGCTGCACACCGCAAACGGCGCCGCTCTCCACCAGGATGCGTGCCACCGGCGCATCGGTGCGGATGCTCACACCCTTGTCCTGCGCCGAGCTCGCCATGGCCTGGGTTATTGTGCCCATGCCACCGCGCACCAGTCCCCAGGCGCCCTTGCGGCCCGCGATCTCGCCCACGGCGTGGTGCAGCATGGCCAGGCTCGCACCTGGCTGGCTGAGGGGGGCGTAGTTGGCGGGCATGATATGCGCCGCCACCATGGCCTTGACCTTGGGGCTTTCAAACCAGCGGTCGATGATGCTCTGTGGCGCGCCGATGAAAAACTGCAGCAAGCGCCAGCGGTTGTCATCATCGAGCCGGTACACGTCCATACCCAGTTTGATGCTGTCCAGCAGATCGCTGAGACCCCCACCGTGCAGCCGCGGTGGCTCCTTCAACCACTGTTTTGCCAGCAGGCCGCCCACGATGTCGATGCTGGCTTCGAAGGCTTCCATCGCGTCGAAATCGGTGGTGGAAAACTTTTCGTACTGCGCGCGGTCATGGGCCTCGTCGCCGTTCAGCAGCAGGTAGTCCCCGCGTGTGTCCAGGTACAGGGAATTCTCCAGCAGCATGGGCTCATAGCCATACTTCTCGAGCTGCAGGTCCTTCACCACCTCGCTACGCAGCAGGCTGACCACGTAGGACGCGATGGAATTGCGGTAGCCGGGATGGAACTCCTCGCTGACGGCGGCGCCGCCGACCACATGCCGGCGCTCCAGCACGCAGACTTTCATCCCGCCCATGGCGAGGTAGTTGGCCGTGGTAAGGCCGTTGTGGCCGCCGCCAAGGACAATGGCATCAAATGTCTGCGGGTTCATGGTGATTCAATCATTCCCGTGTAGTGCGATCGTATCGCGAGCGTTTAAGTCCAGATCCAGCGTACGATGCACGCATTGCCGCGACTGGTCGGCGGTTGGTGTTGTGCGTTGTTGCAACCTCATGGCAGTGTGCTCAAGAGGCGTCCGCCAGCGCCGGTATCTGCTGCCGCAGGCGAAGGTACATAAATCCATAGATTGCGAACCCAACCATTGACGCGACGGCGCACATCACAAATACGCTGCCGTAGCCCAGGCCCATGGCGAGTATCGACGCGGCGAGGTTCGGGCCGATAATCTGACCTAGGCCCTGTGCGCCGGGCAGCAGTGCGGCAAAGCGGCCCGAATGGTCCACGTTGGCAATGGTCGCGGACTGGTAGACGTCCACGAATATCCAGCAGAAGTTGAAGGCGAACATGCTGATCATCACGTTGATGTTGTTGATGCCGTTCGCCAGCATGCCGACGATCACGGCCTGCGCGACCAGCGTAACCAGCAGCGGGCGAGCCAGCCCGAAGCGGTTGCTGATCAGGGTGGCGCAGGCGCATCCGATCACCGAAAACACCGACGTGTAGACCAGCAGCTTCCCGACCCAGTCCGGGTCAGCCTCCGAGGCCGCACTGGCCAGTTCGATATAGGTCCAGTAGGCGCCGATGTTCAGGTAGGTAAACAGCACTGCTGCCAGCACCAGCCAGGGTACCGACGCGGGCACGTGAACATGGCTGAAGCGCTGCTTGCCATCTGTCGGCACGTCCAGCTCCACGTCGAGGCTTTTGTCCACGGGACGTGCGGGAAGCCACGGCAGTAGGGCGATACCGACAACGTAAGTTGCGATGAAAAACAGGTAGATCTGGTTCATGGTCAGCTTGGGCAGCAGGTAGAGCTCGCCCCCCTGCGAGAACGCGAAAGAGAAGAGCAGGATATTGAACGCGAGCGCGGGTTTGGAGGTGCCCGCCAGCGTTGCGATCGCGATGGCGGTAAACGCGCCGCTGCCTGCTCCTGCGATAAACCTTAGCCAGATGGTTTCCTCATAACTCAACATAACCATACACAGTGCGTTGCCGCCGATCGCAACCATAGCAGCGCCCAGCGCCAGAAGGCGGCGGTCCACCTTTGCAACGAAGGGTGCCATCAGCACGGCACCCAGCGAGAAGCCGCCCAGGTCAGCGCCGGCCACCCGGCCTACCTGCACTTCCGTGAAACCCAGCAGTTCAACCCAGGCGGTGCTGATAACCGGGATGCCAACCATGACGGTATAGCCCGCCAGCGCCATGTAGATGGCAATGGTGATGGACTGCCACCTGTCGAATACCGTGCGGTGATGCGCGATGACCGGTGTGGATGCTGCAGCTGTTACCTCAGTCATCGTCCGGGTCTCCGGGATACTGGGGCAGGCTGTCGAGGATGGTGTACCAGGGCGCTTTGGAGTCGACGTAGAAATGGTAGCCCGGCGGCAGTGGCGGATCGCCGTCCACCGTGCCCATGGCCAGGTACAGCATGTCGGGGTCGGCCTCAAGGCTCACCAGGATATTGGAACCACAGCGACCGCAGAACACCCGGTCATGGGAGGCCGAGGATGCATAGTGACGTAGCTCGGATTCGCCGCTCAGGTAGCTAAAGCCATCGCGCGTTACCCCGGCGAAAGTAGCGAAGGCGGCGCCGTGAAGGCGCCGGCACATACTGCAATGGCAGTGGCTGAAGTCCGTGATCTCGCTGTCTGCCTGGTAGCTGACAGCGCCACATTCACAATGTCCTGTAATCACGCTGTCCACCTTGCTGCCTGCATTTACTTTGCTGTTGCTGCAACGACACCCGTGTCAGGGCGGGCGCTGAGCAGGGCTGTGCCGAGCCCGATGCTGATTAGAGGCAGAAACGGCTCCAATGGCCAGAACGGGAGCCACAGTTCCATGGTAGCCGACCATGCCGGAGTCGTGAGAAACGCTGTTACCGCTGCCTGCCATTGCAAGCCAGTAGCGGCAGCCAGCAGCCCCAGCGCGATCATCGCTGTACCGACCCCCCGGTACAAAGCGCTTGCGCTGGCATTCGGATGCTGGCGGTCAACCGCCTTCCGCCGTAGCTTACCCCAGGCGGCGATGCGCAGCGTAAAAGCCACGAATCCCGCCCAGTAGTACACGAAGTCCAGTGGCCTTGGGTCGGTATAGTAGAAAAGGTTCCACCAGTAGACGCTGAAGGCATAGCCCCAGAGGAAATAAATGCCGCCCTTCTGGATAACCTTCCACTGTTTGCTGTCTAGCTTGCGGCGGGTCAGGTTGAAGGAGGTAACGACCATCGCTGCCAGGAAAATGTAGCCGACGCTCCCCTCCAGCTCGTCCCTGAAGTAGTAGACCTCTTCCGCGTAGTAGCCGCGGTATACGGTCGACATGATAAAAATGAACAGGCCCTGCCAGGCCATGCCCGTGGCGAAGGACAGTCCAATGTAGCGCCGGTTGCGCAACCACCAACGGCCAAACTCACCCGGGAACAGCACCTGAAAGGATGATGCCGCCATCGCCAGATAGATAAAGGGCACCGCCAGGCGCACCGAGAAGCCGATCATCTCGGAGATGCCGGCTCCACCCGACAGGTCTGTTGCCAGCACCTCCAGAATGACCCAGGCACTCATGGGCAATGAAATGATCGCGAACAGCCACCACCCATTGATTGCCTTGTTGTTGAGCAGATCTCCCAACAGTGTGCTCCTGCCGTTAGTAGGGTCGTTTGCGCTTCGTGAAAAGTTTCGCACCCTGCCCAGTCGCGAGCTTCCGCGCCGATAGGATGAGAACCGGAACCCGGATGATACATGGTAGGGTCATAGCTCGCTCACACCAGGGTCCTATTCCACATGTCCGAACCCTCGACCCGGAGACTGCGCCGTGGCATAGAACTAGCCGTTTCCATGGCGCCCGCTATCGGCTCAATGTACCTGCTGTTCTGGCTGGAGCGCAGTGGCTACTGGACCTTGCAGACGCCTCTTCGCGACCTGATGACGATTGCGGTTCTGGTGGGTGGGCTGGGGACGACTTTTCTCCTGCTGTCCTGGTCGAATCGCCGTCATCGCTAGACGACACGGTTGAGGCTTGGTCGGCCGCGCTGAATCACTCTTCGGGAACACCCGGATCAGCCTCCAGTGATGCCTGGTGTGCTTCGATCACCTCCCACAGAGGTGTATCCACCCAGGTGTCGTCAAGATAGAAGGTTTCCGGTTCCTCCTCCTTGGGGTCAACGATGAGGTTATAAATAGATGGGTAGGCCATGTTGTTGATCGCGTAGCTATCTGCATCGATTTCCTTTAGCAGGATCTTCCAGTTGCGCCACTTCGCACCGAAGAGTTCATTGCCGATGTAGATAACCATCGATTCCCTGGCTGAACCGGGTGCTTTACCCGTCAGGAACGCGGACTGATCCGCGCCGTCCAGCACGCGGTCGGTTGGGAGGCTGCCGCCCGCAAAGGCCGCGAGGGTAGGGAACAGATCGACGATATGCACGATGTCGTTGGAGACACTGCCGGCTGGAATTTTACCGGGATAGCGAATCAGGAACGGGACGCGCAGGGAACCTTCATAGGGGGAGAACATGGTGCCGCGCCAGGGACCGGTGAAGCCGAAGGAGCGTTTGATGCCCTCTCGACCGTTATCGGAGGTGAAGATGAACACCGTGTCATCCCTGATGCCCAGCTCGTCGACCAGCGCCAGCAGTTCGCCGACATAGGCATCAGTCTGGGCCAGGACGTCGGCGAAGCTGCCGTTGCCAGTGCTACCCTTGAAGTCCGGGTGCGCATCCACGGGTTCATGGGTCTGGGTGTAGGGCAGGAAGGCAAAGAAGGGTTTGCCCGCGTCAGCCTTTTCCCTGATGAAGGCTAGGGCGCGCGTGGTGATTTCGCGGTCTATCTCAGCGCGCATGGCGCGGTCATAGACTTCATGTTCAATGGGTTTCTCGCCGCGTTTGGCCGTCATCACGCGTGTAAACCTGACGCCGGCGTCCTTCTGAAAACTGTCACTGTCGGGCCAGAACGCCTGGTCGGAGGAATTGGGAATGCCGTACCACTGGTCGAAGCCCTGGTCGGTAGGAAAACGGCCGGTGTCATTGCCCAGGTGCCACTTGCCGAACATGCCGGTGGCGTAGCCCTCTGAAGACAGCATCTCCGCAACGGTAACTTCCCAGGGTGTGATGCCGTACCAGATATCCCGCGGCGGCGCATCTGCGCGCTGGCGTGTGCGGATGCCGTAGCGACCGGTCATCAGTGACGCGCGCGAGGGCGTGCACTCGGCTTCAACGTTGAAATTTGTGAGTTGGAAGCCCTGGGCAGCAATGCTGTCGATGTTGGGGGTTGGTGCGCCCCGCAACACGCCGCCACCGTAGACTCCGATCTCGCCATAGCCGAAGTTGTCCATTAGCACTAGAACAATGTTGGGTTTGTCACTCGCGCCTGCCGGCATGACTGAGGCAGCCAGCAGTGCAACGGCAAGGGCAACGAACCGCGGAACAGCAACGCGTATTTTTGGTATCGGCATTCTTCTGGACTCCTGTCAAAGTAGCCAGGGTTCCATCGCAAACGCATGTCCCTGCATTATCCCTCACGGTCTGATGGTGTGGTCAGGCGTCGTACCAGTAGCCATCAGGGTCATCGGGGAATACGCCCAGGAAGGGCCCGTGGGCCTGGTAGCCCATCAAGCGCCGCAGGGCTTCCGGGTAACTGTCAGCGATATCTCTCGGCACTGAGAGGTACTGGTTCTCCTCCTGCCGCAGCCAGCCCAGGGCGTAGGTGTTGATCAGACCCGATCGGGGTTGGTCACTGTTGTTGGCGCCGCCGCCATGCCAGGTGGAGCCGAAGTACAGCAGCAGCGATCCCTTGGGCATCACTGCCTGAACCACCGGTGCGTTGTCCACGTCAGTGACGGAGCCGGTCCAATGACTGCCCGGCACCACACGGGTAGCGCCGTTCTCAATAGTAAAATCATGAAGTGCCCACATGGCGCCCAGCTGGAACTCGACACCGGGAATGCGCATGGGATAGAAGTCATCGTCCTGGTGCAGTAGCTGGTGCCCTTCGCCGGGGTGAATCTCGATCGCGGTAGTGCTGCCGATGCGGTAGTTCTCGCAGTTTGGACCCAAAACCGCGTCAGCGATTTCCAGTATCCGCGGGTGGGCGATCAGTTCGGCTGCGCTTCGGGAGATCGCCAGGATGGCGCTCAGCCGCCGTGTGCGGTAGCCGTTGAAATCGTTGTGGAACCGGTCGCCCTCGGCGAGGTAGTGGGGGGCGAGCTCGGCGGATATCCGATCGACCAGCGCGCTATCGGCGACGTCGGTCAGGATTACCCCACCGTCTCGCGTCAGGACGCCGGTAACTGCGTCGACGGGGGCGTCAGCTGGCACTGTTTCCAGCGTGGTCATCAAACCGCAGACTTATTCCAGGGCCGAGCCGTCTTCCGAGTAGATCACCCAGATTTTGGTGTAGCCGTCGGTGTCCCAGATGCCGGTCCATTCCTTGGGAATGGTCACGCCCTCTCCGGCTTCGATGGTTGTCACCGTGCCGTCGCTGGAAGTCAGGGTAACGCCGCCCTCCAGGAAGAACATGAACTCGTCGACACCGTAGGGTTCGGTGATTTCTGACCGGGTCTTGCCAGACTTATACATGCCGGAGGCGAACTTCTTGTCGCTGGATAGCAGCGACGTCACATCCTGCGTCACGTGGCCGTCGTCGTGCGTGGTTTCAATCATACTGTCGCTGGCGAAAATACCGCCTGCGATATCCGCCTTGGTCATCTCAGCGGGCAGGATGGCGCCGTGATTGTCGGCCAGTGCAGCAGTCGACAGGGTCAGCGCAGCAAACAGTGCTGTCAGGTGTTTCATGGTCGGTCCTCTCTGTGATTACACAAGTGTCGTGGTCTCGACGCTAACGCGTCAGCTGTTCATTGACCGCCCGGTCGGCCGCGTCGATGGCGCCATCCACGTAGGCATAGGCCTCGGAGTCCGAGTTGGCGATAGAGATACGGCCGAGCCGCGCGCGGCCGGCTATGTGTGGCCCGTTGTAGCGGTTGTACTCTGCGGGCACACCAATGCCCTCGAACTCGTAGGCGTAGCCATGGGGCCAGCGGTTCAGGGTGATCGCTGCGATATCGCGCTCGGCATCGAAACCGTGGGGCCCAAGCATGCCATCGAGGTGGCGGTGTATATCGTCTTCGAAGTCCTGGTAGCTTGTTTGCAGGAGTTTTCCGCGCCCTGCCCGGTACTGGTCCATGTTGTTCAGCCCGCGCGCCGTGGGTGAGTACCAGGCAGTGATAACCACGGGCTCTTCAGGATTCTTCGTGTACTCGTAGCCACCCATGCTGACCGGGAAGTCCAGGCTCATGCGTTTGAACATCACATCACCGGGAGAGTACAGGGTGTAGTAGCCGGCGTCGGCGAAGGCCTGCCAGTTGCGCAGGGCGAAGCTGCCGATCACAAACGGTATCTTGGTGGCGTAGCCGATGGCGTCTGACTGCGCCGCAGGCAGCTCCGGGCAGATGTGCGGAATAATCTGGTTGTAGCAGGCCATGACCACGTGTCTGCCGCGCACCCGGTAGCTGTTGCCGCCGGTGATGTAGGTGACATCCACGTGTGATTCGTCGCTGTTGTGGCGCACATCTACCGCAGTGCTGTTGAGTCGAATCCGGATATTGCCGTTGCCATCCAGAGCAGCGTAGTCCGCCCGTGCCGTCACCAGGTCTTCCATGCTGTCGCCCGGCATCGCTGCCGGAATCAGGTCGCGTACCAGCAGCCGCGCCACGCTGGCATTGCCGTCCGGGAAGTGGTGGATGTAGGGCTCGTCGCGCTCGTGTTTGGGGGTAAGACCCAGTGCGTCCGTGCCGGGGAAGCGGTATTGCAGCGCTTCCCACGCAGAGGCCGCTTCCCAACCCACCCCGACCATTGGCAGAAATGAATCCCGCAGTATTTCCCGCACAGACGCAGGCGTACCTGCGTGGCGCTCCAGATAGTCGAGGTAGCTGGTGTTGCGCAGGAGTGTATCTTTCTCTGCCACGGACTTGCCCTGCAGGTAGTCGACCCCACCACCGAGCAGTCGGATAAACGCGCCCTGGTCTCCCGGTGAGATAGGCATGGCCCGTACCGCTGCCTCAAGCTGGTCGGCATCTGCCGGGTTCCATATCTCCAGTGGATTGCCGGTGAGCGCCCGCTTGCCGAAGGTGGCCTCGTCGAAGTACATGCCTGCGCCCATGTCGCGGGAGTCAAAAAAATCCTGGTCGTAGTAATCGTAGAACCGGTCCAGTTCTATGCCCAGGTCTTTTAGCAGACCCGCGGCGACCTTTGAGTAAGCCGAGGGTGTATCGAGGGTCTGGCTCCCGCCGTAGCCGATCAGGGTTTTACCGTCCACGTCCAGTTCGTTGCGACGCGCGTGCCCGCCGAAATCGTCGTGGTTGTCCAGCACCAGGATGCGGCTGTCGCTACCGTGCCGGTCGCGGAAGAACTTCGCCGCCGACAGTCCAGAGACTCCGCCACCTACAACCACGAGGTCGTAAGTTGCTTCGGTTTGTTCTCTAGGGATAGGGAATGACCTGCCTTCGCGAGCCACAGCGTGAGCAGCTTTGAATGAGGCGTCGTTGCTGCCGCGGATGCCGGTCAATGATGGGGGATAGTACTCCGGGCCCAGTGCACTGGCGGGAAGCTTGCCCGCTGCGACTGCTTCCAGAGGGCTAAGATGCAGCGCCGTCGCCCCGAGAGCGACGCCGCTGATGAAATCCCGTCGGGAAAGTTTACGTGACACAACCGAGCCCGAAATCAGGCTCGCTCCGAGGGCGGAGCGAGCAAGTGGGGCGGGCCTCAGGCCCGCAGATCAGAACTCGTAGCCGAGTCGCACGCCGGCTGTCCGCGGCCGCGCAGGGCCGAAGGTGTGCTGCGGGTAGATCTGGATCTCCGTCGGGTCGTCAGCGTAGTTGCCGTCGTACCACTCCTGGTCGAATACGTTTTCGACGTAGGCGCTTACGCTCCAGGATTCCTGGCGATAGCCCAGCACGATATCGGTCTGGTTCAGCGCCTCGATACGCTGGTAGATCAGGCTCTCGTCCGGCCAGTCACCCCGGTAGTCATCCTCCCAGGACCAGGACAGGGTACCGAAGGCCTCGCCACCGCCCATGGGATAGATGCCGCTCAGTACGGCGAAAGCTGTGTATTCCGGTGCCCACGGTATCGAATTCCCCTCACAGGCGTTGGCGCCTCTGACCGGGTCGAGCACCTCGCCGGCACCGCAGAATGGCTGGATATCGTTCGCTTCCGAATCGAACCACGAAGCGCCCAGGCGCAATGTCAGGTAGTTGCCCAGAGCAGCGCTGACCTCCGCCTCGATACCCCAGCCATCGACTTCTCCGATGTTGTCGACGATCTGCCTGGGACCTTCCGAGAAAATCGCCTGCAGGTCTTCATACTGGTAGTAGAAGCCGGTAATGGCTGTCTGGGTGGTGCCGTCGAACAGGGTGCTCTTATAGCCGATTTCGTACGACGTCACCGTCTCGGGACCGAAGTCACCGGGCCGCTCGGAACCAGGGACACCAACGCACAGTCCGAACACGCCGCAATCGGCGCCAGGCCCCTCGATGTTGAAGCTGCCGAAGCCACCGGGTTTGTAGCCGGTGGCGACACTGCCGAAAATGAGCGTATCGTCATCCGGACGCCAGTTGGCCACCAGGCGCCAGGTGACGTCATCCCAGTCCTGTTTGTCGCTCACCGCGCCCTCTGGTGTGGTAAATCCTGTTTGCACTTTATAGGCCAGCAGCGAATTGCCCGGGTCTGCCAGAACTTCCTGGGAAAACTCCTTCTCGTCGTAGCTATAGCGCAAGCCTGCGCTGACATCAAAGCTATCGGTGAACGCGTACTGCAGGTCGACGTAGGCCGAGTAGCCCTCGTACTTGCCCTCAATGCGGTTGCGGTCGTTGATTAAGCCCGTCTGTGACGGTGTCCAGTCACAGCTGCCGAAGTAGTAGTCGAGGTAGTAGTCGCAGTAGAAGCTGCCGCCGTAATAGCTGTCGAGGTAGTTGTAGTAATCAAACAGGTCCTGGCAGGTGTTGTACCAGTAGCCCAGACAGTAAACATCCTCTTCCTGCTGCCCCAGGAAGATGGTATCGATGTCTTCCTGGTAGTAAGAGGCGCCGGCATACCAGCCCAGCGGGCCGTCGCCGTTGGAGGTCAGCCGCAGTTCCTGCTCGAAGTAGTCACCTTCCTGATCCTGGCCGTAGTTGAAGGTGATTGTGGGTACACCGTCGTAATCTTCGACGTACTGGTACTCGTGATCCTTGTAGCCGGTCAGCGAGGTCAGGGTGGCAAAGCCCATGTCGTAGTCGATGAACAGGCCCACAGAATAGATCTCGGCCTTGTCGGTGGGTTGCAGCGAGTTGTCGTTGTTGACCGTGCGTCCGTCGCGGGACGTTTCAATCGGCACACCGCCGTTGATGCGGGTCTGGTGGAAGTTGAAGGCACGGCCTTCACCGGTTGCACGGTAGACGGTGCCGAACTGGTCGCGGTCGTCATACTCGAACATCAGGTCCGCGGTCAGTCGTTCATTCTCGTAGCGGCCGGTGATGCGGAAGCTCTGGTTCTCGTGTTCGATCAGGTCGGGACCGCCGAAGAGGTTGTCGACGTAGCCGTCCTCTTCAGAATGGAACGCGGCGATACGCACGGCCATGTTGTCGTTTATGGGCAGGTTGACGCCGCCTTCGAACACAAGGACGTCGCGCTCGCCGACGTCGAGCTCAGCATAGCCTTCCACCTGATCGACATTGGGCTTGGTAGTGATGATGTTCATGGCGCCGCTGACCGAGTTACGGCCAAACAGGAAGCCCTGCGGTCCTCGCAGTACCTCGGCGCGCTCTACGTCGTACAGGCTGGAAACCGCGGAGCCGGTGCGGCCCTGGTACAGTCCGTTTTTATACAGGCTCACTGACGGGTCGCCGCCGTTGCCGAAGTCGATGGTGCGTATCCCGCGAACGCTGACAAAGTCGAGGAAGCTGTCCTTGCTGTTGCCACTGATGCCCGGTGTGAAGGTGATCAGGTCCTTCACGTCGTTCAGGTTTACCTCGCGTATCTGGTTACCTGACATGGCTGTGATCGACAGCGGCACGTCCATCACCGACTCCGCGCGTTTGGTCGCGGTTACGATGACTTCCTCAAGCTGCTGTGCCTTCAGCGGTTGTGCGCCGACGGTTGCGAGCACGGCCACTGATACAGCCTGGGCAAGTGCGGTGCGTTTAGGTCGCGCAGCCAGGCTGCGTACGGTAATAGCTGAATGGTGTTGATCGTTTGACATCAGTGCGGTCTCCCCGGCTTGTTCAACGCGTTGCTGCGGGCGCGCGTTGGAGCGATTTTCTCGCTAGTTCTGCGTCGAATGTTGCCGTCTATTATCGGGTATCCGAGCGTGTACGCTCGAAAACGCGGCATTTACAACGTTATTGCCCGAGGCTACTCCGAAACCTGCCAGTCTGCAACGGCCTGCCGCTGGAGTTGAGCTACCCCCAAAAGGGTAGGTGAAATGAAATTGGGCGTACGCCTTGTTTAGCTGCGATTCTATAAATCCAGCGGGACATTCTCCGCAGTCAGTGTCTGCTGCATCACCGCCAGCTGCTGCTCGTAGCGTCGCCAGCGACCGATGGAGCGTGTGTGCGCCGGCTGGCGCACCTGCACTACGCTGGCGGTGGTTACCGCCGCAGTCTGTTTGTGAAACTCCAGGCAGGCGTCTTCCCAGGGCAACTCCAGGAACTCGATCAGCGCCCGGGCATTGGGCTCCAGGTCTCGCGCGGTGTCTTCGTAGGAAATATCAAAAAATCGATCGCCGAAGCGCTCACGCCAGGTATCCATCAGCCGGTAGTAGCGTGCGTGGTGGCGCGCCATTTCGGCCTGGTCGTAGGAGTGGTAGTAGGCGTCGGCGAATAGCTGTTTGAAGCTGGCAAAGCAGGCGTCCATGGGGCCGCGACGCAGGTGCACGATCTTGGCCTTGGGCAGCGCCTTGAGAATCAGCGGTATGTAGAGGTAGTTCGGCGGCAGCTTGTCGACGAAACGTGGCATTGTGCCGTGCAGCCGTTTTGTGGTCTGCATATACGCTTTGCCCAGACGCTGCGGGTTGATGCCAGCCGCCAGGGTGGCCAGTTTCGCCGAGTGGCGTTTGGGCTCTCTGTAGTCACCCAGCCTGCGTACGCAGTGGCCGAACTGTTTCAACTCTCCTGCGGAAAATACGCTGGAGTGGCTGGTGATGATCCGCTCCACCAGGGTGGTGCCGGTGCGCGGTTGTCCCACGACAAAAATCGGCGCCGGGTCATCGTGGCCCTCGCCAGGCGTCGCCATCCATTCCTCGGTAAAGGTATGGGCGAATGCATCGTACATCTCGATTTCGGCCTGTTCGTCGACATCGATGGTCTTGCGCTTGGCTGCGGCACCGCGGGAAAACGCCTCGAAGGCAGCATCCCAGTCCTGCAGGTCTTCCAGTTCCTTGCCCATGCCATAGTAGAGGAAGGACAGGGCTCGGGGATTGCGCCCTTCCTGTCGTACCAGCTTTTCCAGCACCTCGACGTGGTCCCGGTTTTCGGCTTTCTTCAGTCCCGACAACAACCAGTGCGCATTGGGGTTGCCGGGGCGCCGTGCCAGGGCGCGCTTCAGCAGCTCCTCCGCTTCGTCCAGCTTGTCGAGGAACATGTGGTTGTTGGCCTGGTTGATGAGGTACTGCACGTTGTCGGGCTGCTTGGCGAGGGCGCGGCCGATCCACTCGCCGGCGTCGATCTGGTCACCCAGCTGTCCGTAGACGTTGCCGATCAGGTCGAGAACGATGGGGTTGTCGTCATTATGCTCGATGGCCTTGGCCAGAGAGGCGTCCGCTCTTGCCGGTTGGCCGGCCTGCATGAACAGGCGCGCCAGATTGGCCCAGGCGGCGGCGTGATCGGGCTGCAGCTTGGTCACCGAACCAAATGCGCTGACCGCATTCCAGGTCTGCTTCAGCTCTAGCGCAATGAGTCCCACAAGAAAGTGAGCTTCCACCAGGTCTGGCTTGGCCTGCAGCAGGCGCCGGCAGCAGTCACCCGCCTCGTGAAGCCGGCCCGCCGATAGATGGGCGAAGCCCTCGCGCAGGGTGTCCTGCATCCAGGGAGCGGACTGGGGGCTGGTAGCGGGCATCAACTGTTCCTGTGTCTGGTGGCCGTGTTCATTATGGATTGGCGCTTTTGCGCGAGGCTGGCGGCTGCATATACGCCACCAGCGTGTCACCGCCCTCGTAGTCCTGCGCGCTCATCAGCGCGTCGAGAAACAGGTAGAACAGCTCTGCCTGTGAGCTGACTTCCAGCTTCGCATAGGCGTGTTTGCGGTGGAGCTTGACTGTTTCCATTGAGATGGACAGTTTCTCGGCAATGGTCTTGGTGCTGTGGCCGTGCAGCACCAGGTTGATTACCTGGGATTCCCGCTCCGTCAGCAGGCTGGAACCAAAGGCATCCAGGGCCTTGTGCAGCTGCGCCCGCAGGTTGGGCCCTGTACCCCGCTGCGAGGGCTCGGCCCAGTGTGAGCGGCACAGCACTTCGATGGCGGGCGCAATGGCAGTCAAGGTTTCCAGGTGGCCCTTGTTGAAGGTCGCGCGCGGCCTGGTGCGGCCCAATGCAATATTGACGAAGCCCTCGCCGCGCAGCGGAAAGATATAGCCGCACTCGTCCTTGTAACCGCAGTTGCGATACCAGTTCTTGTAGTACTCGCTGTCCTTGAAGCCGGTAGGGGAGAGGTCGCGCAGGCGGAACACGCCGTAGCGATGGTCTCGAGCAGCGGCCTGGTAAAAAGGATCCAGCAGAAACGCGCCCTGCAGGTAGCGGTCCAGGGTGGTGGTGCCGGTTTCTTCTATCACGTCGAAGTACTCCAGTACCGGCAAATTCCCGCCTTCATAGACGATGACGGTTGCATCATCGATGGGCACCAGTGACTTGAGCGTGCTTACCAGTATCGGCGGAAAGTCCGGCGTGCCGACACAGGGAATAAGGTCGGCAAGCTGTTGGCTGAAATCACTGAGCGTGGACATGGATTGGCAGAGAGCGATCCTGACGTATGGCCGCTCATAATAACTTGAACGCTGCCCAATCCAAAAAAGCCTGGTTGGCTCTGGAGATAGTGCGGCCCCGGCGCTTTGCGAGCGCCAACTTCAGCGGCGATGCACCATCCAGCGGGGTGCCCACAATGTCGGGCTCCTCCCGCGCCATCATGCCAAGCCCGACGGTAACGCCAAGCCCCTGCTTTACCATTCGCACCAGCAGCGGCAGGAAGTTGGATTGCATCCGGAAGTCCGGTGCACTGCCGGCTTCAGAGCAGAGCCGGTCAAGAATGCTGCGTATATAGTAGCCGCTCTCGTAGGCCACCATCGCAACGCCGTCCAGTTCAGCCGGAGTCACCTTTTTCCGGTCTGCCCACGGGTGATCCGACGAAACGCAGACAACAACAGCTTCTGTGGCCAGCACCACCTGGTCGAATTCTGCTGCATGGGCGCTTTCTGCGTTCACTACACCGAGCTCTACCTGGTCTTCCAGCAGCATCTGCTCGATCCGGCCGGTGCCCGCCTGGCTCACCGCCGCGGTGAGCCCCGGGTGATCACGCAGGAACTCCAGCAGCAGGTCTGGCAGGAAATAGGTGGCGAGCATGGAAGGGCTCGCCAGTACCAGCTCGCCAGTAATCAGGTTTTGCAGGGCATCCGTGCTGCGCCGCAGTTCTTCAGCTTCGCGTAGCAGGCGGTCGGCGCGCGTGAGCACCGCATGCCCCTCCGCCGTCAGCCGCGGCTGGCGTAGGCTGCGGTCAAAGAGGGTTACGCCCAGCGACTCCTCCAGCTTGCGAATCGCAATACTGACGGCAGGTTGTGCCATGTGCAGCCGCTCTGCGGCCTGGCTGAAGCTGCCGGCGGCTGCCACCTGCTGGAAGATTTCCAGCTTGCGAAGGTCCATCTTGAGCCCTAAAAATATGAAAAATATATAGTAGCAATAAAAAACATATATTTTATCAATTTATAGGGGGCTGCTAAGCTTGCCGCTCACCTGAACAGCCCCCCGGAGAAACCCTCATGGCCGCCGGAAAATCATGGCAGAAGCTCAACTGGGAAGACCCCTTCCTGCTGGAGCAGCAACTCACCGATGAGCAGCGCATGGTGCGTGACAGTGCACGTCATTACGCGCAGGACAAATTGCTACCCCGGGTGCAGGGCGCTTTTCGTCGTGAAGAAACCGACCCGGCTATCTTCCGGGAAATGGGGGAGCTGGGCCTACTGGGTTCCACGATCGACGGCTACGGTTGCCCCGGTGTCGACTATGTCAGTTACGGCCTGATTGCTCGCGAGGTCGAGCGGGTGGATTCGGGTTATCGCTCCATGATGAGCGTGCAGTCCTCCCTGGTGATGTACCCCATCCACGCTTACGGTACTGAAGCCCAGCGTGAGAAGTACCTGCCAAAACTGGCCACCGGCGAGTGGGTTGGTTGCTTTGGCCTCACCGAGCCGGACCACGGCTCCGACCCTGGCAGCATGGTTACCCGGGCCCGCAGCGTGGAGGGCGGCTATCGCCTGTCCGGTGCCAAGATGTGGATCAGCAACAGCCCGTTCGCCGACGTGTTTGTGGTCTGGGCCAAGACCGACGACGGCAAGATCCGCGGCTTCATTCTCGAGAAGGGCATGGACGGCCTGAGTGCCCCCAAGATCGAAGGCAAGCTGGCACTGCGTGCCTCCATCACCGGCGAGATCGTGATGGATGAGGTGTTTGTTGGGCAAGAGCAACTGCTGCCGAATGTGGAAGGCCTCAAAGGCCCCTTCGGCTGCCTGAACAACGCCCGCTACGGCATTGCCTGGGGTGCCATGGGCGCCGCCGAGACGTGCTGGCACTCGGCGCGGGATTATACGATGGACCGCAAGCAGTTCGGCGTGCCCCTGGCGTCCAAGCAATTGGTGCAGCTCAAACTGGCCGACATGCAAACCGAGATCGCCCTCGCATTGCAGGGTTGCCTGCGCGCCGGCGAATTGATGGACGCGGGTCAGATTGCCCCGGAACTGATTTCACTGATCAAGCGCAATTCCTGCGGCAAGGCGCTGGATATCGCGCGCAATGCTCGCGATATGCTCGGTGGTAACGGTATCTCGGACGAATACCCGGTGATGCGCCACATGGTAAACCTGGAGGTGGTTAACACCTACGAGGGAACGCATGACGTGCACGCACTGATCCTGGGCCGCACCATGACTGATATCCCGGCGTTCTAGGAAGATCAGCGATGAGTGACCAGCTGGCTCGTGGCGCGCTCTCCCACCTGCAGGTGCTGGACTTGTCGCGCGTGCTCGCCGGGCCCTGGGCCAGCCAGATTCTGGCAGACCTCGGCGCCGAGGTGATTAAGGTGGAGCGTCCTGGCGCGGGTGACGACACCCGAGGCTGGGGCCCTCCCTTTATGCGTGATGCCGATGGCAACCTCACCGGCGAGTCGGCGTACTTCCTCAGCACCAACCGTGGCAAGAAGTCGGTTTGCATCGACATGAAATCACTGGAGGGCCAGGCAGCCCTGCGCGAGCTTGCCCGCGAAAGCGACGTGCTGATCGAGAACTTCAAGGTCGGTGACGCGGCCCGCTTCGGGCTCGACTACGCCAGCCTCGCCGAGCTGAACCCCGGTCTGGTGTACTGCTCCATCACCGGCTTCGGCCAGACCGGCCCGCTGAAAGATCGTCCTGGCTACGACTTCCTGGTTCAGGCCATGGGTGGGCTGATGAGTGTTACCGGTCAGCCCGACGGCGCAGACGGCGCCGGCCCTCAGAAGGTGGGTGTTGCCCTTACCGACATTATGACGGGTCTGTACGCCACCATCGGTATTCAGGCGGCGCTGGCGGAGCGGGAGCGCTCGGGCCTGGGCCAGCACGTGGATCTTGCCCTGCTGGATGTGACGGCAGCCACCCTGGCCAACCAGGCCAGCAATTACCTGGTAGGCGACATGAATCCGACCCGGCTGGGCAATGCCCATCCCAATATTGTGCCCTACCAGAGCTTCGTAGTGGCCGATGGCCATCTCATTGTGGCGGTAGGCAACGATCAGCAGTTCGCCCGTTTTGCCGAGGCGCTGGGTCTGGCTGATTTGGCGGAGGATGCCCGTTTCGCCACCAACGCGACTCGGGTGGAACATCGCCAGACACTGGTGCCACAGCTGCAAAGAGCCATGCTGGAGCGCGGGCGAGATGATTGGCTGGGGCTGCTTGAGCAAGCGGGCGTGCCGGCGGGGCCAATCAATACCGTGGCCGACGTATTTGCAGAGCCACAAATACAGAGCCGCGGACTGCAGGTGAATGTGCCGCACCCACTGAATCCGGATCTGCAGCTGGTGGGGAATCCCATCAAACTGTCACGCACACCGGTGACCTATCGCTCGGCGCCGCCCACGTTGGGGGAGCACACCGGCGCGGTGCTGGCGAAACTGCGCGGCGGCTGAACTCACCGACTATTGCCTCGTGCTCCCTGCTGCACCGGCGCCCTGAACGGGCGCTGGTCTGCGCCGGTATCAGTCCCCATAATGTCTGGCCTGAGTGAGGAGAATGTCATGAAAAAGCTGTTGTTGATTGTGGCCGTTGTGGTGGCCCTGTCGCTGGTCTCGGGTGCCGTGTTGACGACGGGCAAGCAGGCCGAGCCATTTTCCACCGGCAGCGCCAGTGCAGACTGGCTGGCACGTGGACGCCATGAGGTGCATTCCCACGGCGAGGTGTTTGTAGACGAGAGTCGCCCCACCAACCCCAACGGCGATTACGCTGGCGCGCCTCGGCGAGAGCTGGACGGCGTTGTCTGGCATCCCGCCAGTGACCGGGAGGGTCCCTACCCGCTGGTGGTTTATAGCCATGGTTTTACCTCAAACCGGGATGGTGGTGGCTATATCCAGGAGTTTCTCGCGAGCCACGGTTATGTGGTGGTGGCGGTGAACTACCCGCTCACCAATATGAATGCGCCGGGCGGTCCGAGCGTCAAAGACGTGGTGAACCAGCCGGCGGATGTCAGCTTTCTGATCGACTCGCTGTTAGTGCAGTCTGCCACAGAGGGACATATGCTGGAGGGGATGATTGACCCCGACCGCATCGGCGTTACCGGTATTTCCCTGGGCGGACTCACCAGCACCCTCGCGGCTTTTCACCCCGATTGGGCAGACGAGCGTATAGCGGCCTCTTTATCGATCGCAGGCCCTACGGCACTGTTTACCGAGGCCTTCTTCCAGCACCGGGAGGTTCCCTTCCTGATGCTCGCGGGCGATATCGACGCGCTGGTGCCTTACCCCACCAATGCAGCATCGGTCCCTGCGATTGTTCCTGGGGGTGAGTTGGTGACGCTTAGCAACGCGTCACACACCGGCTTTGCCGGCCCTGCCTCGGCACTGCGGTGGATGAGCAACCCAGACGCCATTGGCTGTTACATGGTGCTCAATAATGTCGAAGACGGTGAGGCGGACACCTGGTATGACCTGCTGGGTACGCCGGAGCAGGGTATAAATTACCAGTACCAGAATGAACTGTGCCTGATGGATCCGTTGCCGAAGGCGATGAATCCGCTCAGGCAGCACATGATCACTAAGGTGACGGTGCTGAGTTTCTTTGAGAGCAAGTTTGCCAACGATGTAGTCCGAAAGGCAGAAGCCCGGCGCTACCTGTCAGACGTGATGCCCTCGGAACTGTCGGAGGTGAGTCTCGAAACCAGCCTAAACCGCGGATAAGGCCCGCTTAGCGGGCCCTCATCCTGCGCCAGCCCAGCCAGGCCATCATAAGCACAAGGGCGCCCAACCCAGCCTGACCCAGCGCCGGGATGCGCTCAATCGCAGCAACGAATCTCACAATGGCGTTGGCGCGCGATGCCACCGGCTCGCCGTCGTCCGACTCGCCGCTTGCGGTCACCTCGTCGAGGTGGGTTTCGCCAAGCACACCCGCCAGCGTGGTGGTAAAGACGCAGCTGTAAGCGTCGCCGGGTGGAATCACCTGTGGCACCGTGCAGTCGCCCTGGCCGTTGAGGTCGCCGAAGACGTTATCAACGAGTGTGTCGATTGTGACGGTATCCACGCTTGACGTGTTAGCGACTGTGAACGTGAAGGACACCTGCCCACCGTCGGCGGCTACGCTGGTTGGGTTCGCCGCCTTGATGGTTTGGATAGAAGCCGGGGCACCGAGGACAGTAACTGTTTCCTGATCATTGCCCTCTACCACATTGCCGTCACTGTCAGTCGCAGCGGCGACCACCGTATTGCGCTCTTCGAAGCCCGGCTCGCCACCCACAAACACGGTGAACTCGCAACGGTAAGGGTTGCCGCCCGGGAATAGAGTAGACGGCGCCGGGCAGAGGCCGTTGGCGAGCAAATCACCGTGGACACTGTCGACGAGTGATGAGAGGGTCAGCGCGTCGGCTGGCGAGGTGTTGATGACAAGAATCTCAAAGGTCACATCAGCACCAGGCTCCAGCACGCTTACCGGGCTAGCAGTCTTGACTACCTCAATGCTGGCCGGGACATCAGTAATAGTGACGGTGGCGTCCGCCATGGTCTGCACCGAGCGGTTGAGGAAGTCCTCGGCAGTGGCGGTGATGACGTTGGTAACCGAGTCACCTGGGTTGCCTGAGACCGCTACGGTGAACGAGCAGGTCGCCACATCGACAGCGCTGGTTGCTGGGATCAAAACCTTATTTTGCAAGGTGCCACAATTCCCTTGAGTGAACAGGTCACCGACGATGTCGTCGTCCAGTGCAGTGAGCGTCAAGTCAGGGTTCAACACTGTGGAATCTGTAGTATTGGCAAGGAGCACCGTGTAGGTGACCTGGCCTCCAGGCTCGGGTACCTCGGTGGGTGCCGCAATCTTCCGCATCACTAGCTGGCGGTCAGAGCTGGGTAGAGTTACATATGTGACCGTTGCGTCGTCATCAGCCGTAACCGGGATACCCTCGTCATCTTCGCCTGATGCTGTAACGACATCGGTAACGACGACACCATCTGTCCCGGATCCGAAGACTGTTGAGAAGGCGCAAATGTAGACAGAGCCGGGGTCGGGTGCGGGCTGGAGTGTGAGTCCGGTCAGGTCACAGGTTCCTACGCCGTCTAGCGAAACGGGTGCCCCTCCATCGACAGCGTCCGTCAGCGCCGTGATAGTCACCGGGTCAGATGCTGTGGATACATTCTTGATAGCGACCAGGAAGTTCACGTTGGTGCCGCCCGCCGCAAGCGCCACCGGCGGCACCGCAAGCTTGACGACTTCAATATCGGGCGCCTGTCCAGTGACGAAAACGGTAGCGGCGGCGACATCTAACACTGGGAAACCATCGTCATCCAAGCCTGAAGCTTCCGCCACGTTGGTCACCACGTCACCGGCGTTTCCGGTTATCGTTTGCGTATAGGAGCATTCGTAGATTTCGTTGGGCACAAGATTCTGAGGCAGCACGCAGCCAGAAGGCGTTCCCGCCACTTGTGAATCAAGGATGGATAGAATCTGTACATCGTCAACGGGAGAGCGGTTTCGAATCTGCAGGGTGTAGACGATGTCGCCACCGGGTTCTCCGATGCTCTCGGGATTAGCACGCTTGGTCAGCTCGATCTCCGAGGCCACGTCATCGATGGTTACAGTGGCCGGGTCAGAAGCTTCCAAGACGTTGCCCAATGCATCGATCCCGCGCGCGGTGATAATGTCGGTGATGGTGTCGCCGGGCTGGCCAACCACCTGCTCTTTAAACGCACAGAAGTAGAGCGAGTTCGTTCCCGCCAATACCTGGGGCACGCTACAGCTACCGCGTCCATTCAGGTCGCCGTATATGTCATCAACCAGGGAATTCAAGGTCACGGGCGTCGGGGATACATTGGCGACAAGTACGTCGTACTGGGCTGTGCCACCGGGTTCATCGATTGAGGAGGGTGATGCGAACTTGATTAATCGAAGGTCACCAGGTCGCGGCGGCAGATCCGGAGCAATGATTTCTACCGACGCGGTGTCAGAGCCCTGAACCCCTTGTCCTTCGTCGTCTCTTCCTGCGACTGTGATGGTGTCGGGGATTACGTCCCCCGCCACCCCGTTCACAGGGTTTTCAAAGTAGCAAGTCTTGCTCTCCTTGGGTGCCAGGATGAAGGGCACCACACAATCAAGCAGTCCGGTGACGTCCATTGGCGGACCACCGTCAACAACGTCAATGAATGAAACAATTTCTACGGGGTCAGTGGACTCAGGGGACGTGTTAACCACTGTCACCGCATACCGAACCAGCCCGCCTGGTTCTTCGATCTGCGAGGGGAAGGCACCTTTGCCTACCTCGATGCTGGGCGGGTTCTCCACTTCAATCGGCAGGTCGTATTCAAGGTCGGAGCGGCACTTGGGTCTCTCGGGCTCAAACTGCGCAGGATCCAGCGGGTTGGTGCAGCTGGTCTGGTTTCGGTTGTTCACCCAGGACAGTACGTAGCTGATGTCCACATTGCCATCGCCATCATTGTCCCGACATAAGATGCCGTTGAGGGCGATGTCCTTATAGGTTGGCGTCCGCGCATCAATATCGCCACAGGAATCGCCACTCAGCTCTGGGTAGGGGCCTCCAAGCGGATTATCCCCTGGTGGCGTGGCCACCGGTTGGAACGAATCAAAGGTGCAGCTGGCACCGCCGACGGCCGACGCACCGTTCTCGCCCAAGAAGAAGCCCACGGTGTAGCGCTCAGCGGCACCGCCGCCATTGTCGAAAAAAACGCGCACCGTCGCTGAAAAAGTATCCCCCTCGTTGCACTGCGCGGGACCACTAATAATCTCTGCGCCGGTGGGCTGAAGGTCATTTGCCACGCAGTCATTAGCGTCAATGCGGCTCGGACAGGTAGTGCCATAAACCTGTGCCTGTGCCAGATTCGGTGACAGCCACAACAGTGTCACTACAGTTATAAAGGTGATTGCTGCCCTTGTAATGCGCATCTGGTCAATGACCTTGTTATTTTGCAGTTCATTCTAACGCAACCACCCCCTGGGAGCACCCGCCTTAGAATGCCAGCTTTCGGTTCTGCATTTCGTTGTTTTCAGGCGGCACTTAGCAGCAACGCACTCCCGCTGCCGGCAGCACCGCTGGCACTGACTATACCCGTTGGCAGACGCTGCCGTTCTATCTCGTCGAGCAAGGTGCCGGTCATGATAGCGCCAGTGGCACCCATGGGATGCCCGAGCGCTATCACACCTCCATTCACGTTGAGGCGTTCGTCATCAATCTCCAACTCGCGCTTCGCCTTGATCATGGTGGCGGCGAAGGCCTCATGAACCTCGAACAGGTCGATATCGGCGGTGGTCAGGTCGTTTTCTGCCAGCAACTTTTCCGTGGCGCTGACGCAGCCGGATAGGACCTCCAGCGGTTCTCCGCAGGCGGTGGTGCTGGCAACCAGCCTCGCGCGCGGGGCGACGCTAAGCGCTCTGCCCAGTGCTGCATCGCCGAGCAACACAACGGCGGCGGCGTCGCACATGGCCGGTGAATTACCCGCGGTGTGCACATGCTCAATGCGTTCCAGCTCTGGGTAGCGCTTAAGCTGCACAGAATCAGCGCCGGCGGCGCCGAGCTCCGCAAAAGCGGGTGGGAGTGATGCAAGATTTTCCATCGAAATATAACCGCGCACGCACTCATCTGTATCGATAGTTCGGGCTGGTGTTTTGATGGGCACGATAGAGCTGAACCGTCCCTCTGCCTGCGCCTGCGCTGCGCGCTGCTGGCTTTGCAGTGCGATCGCGTCGCAAGCTTCCCGGCTTGCACCAATGCGGGTGGCGATCAGGTCGGCGCCGCTGCCCATCAGCAACACCCGGTTGCGCACAGCGTACGCCGGGTCGTTAAACACCCGGGCACCGTCCGACAGCATCGGCACCCGCGACATCATCTCGATACCGCCCGCCACCATGGCGCTTGCCTGGCCCGAGGCAATCTTCAGACCCGCAATCGCGATGGCGTCGATGCTGGATGAACAAAAGCGGTTGACGGTGAGGCCGGCGACGGAATCAGGCCAGCCCGCGTGCAGGGCGGAAGTTCTGGCGATATTGGCGGCCTGCTCGCCATGCTGGGTAACGCAGCCGAGGATGATCTCGCTGACCAGTGCAGGGTCCAGCCCACAGCGAGTTTCAAGGTGGCGGTAAAGTTGCCCGAGTAATTCAGGTGGTGTCAGCTCATGCAGTCCGCCGTCGGTTTTGGCGCGCGTGCGTGCGCTGCGGATGGCCTCATAAATGAAGACATCCTTCATCGACCCACGCCCACCACAAAGCTGGCGCAGGTCGTGGTGCTGCCGCCGACGTTGAAGGTGATCATGTTCTCAGCATTGGACAACTGGTAATCGCCGGCCTTACCGGTGACCTGTCTCGTAGTATCGAGCAGCATCCGCACGCCGGTCGCGCCCACGGGGTGGCCGAGGCCGATCAAGCCGCCCGAGGGATTGATCGGGAAGTCACCATCCGGCGCAATGCGGCCTTCCTCCACAGCCTTCCAGCTTTCACCGGGAGCAGTCAGGCCGCTGTGGTCAATGGCCATGTACTCTGTGACGGTGAAACAGTCGTGGGTTTCCAGACCATCCAGGTCACTGATATTCGCAAAGCCCGCACGTTCGCGTGCCTCGCGCAGGGCCTGTGCGGCGTGCGGGAACAGCAGTGGCTGCCCGGCCGTCGCCCGAAGCTTGGTTTCCAGTAGGATTGGTGCCGAGCGATGTCCCCAGCCCTTGATGCGGGGGAGGTCTGAAAGTGCCTGCCCGGTTTTGGCTGCGTGCTCGCGCGCGGCTTTGTCGCTGGCGAGGATCACACAGGCGGCGCCGTCGGTGATCTGGCCGCAGTCCATCTTGCGCACGCGACCTTCGATCACGGGGTTGAGTTCGTCGTTATCTGAAAAGCAGCCCTCCGGAAATTGCCAGTTGCGGGTCTGCGCCCGCGGGTTGCGCTCGGCGTTGCCAAAGTTGATTTCGGCGATGGTATTCAGGTGATCGCTGCTGATGCCGTGGCGTTCTTCGTACTCGCGGGTGATGCGGTCGAACATGAACGGCCAGGGAAAATCGCATTGGGTGGCCTCGTGGCCTCGCCAGCGCGCAGCGCCGAGGTGCTCGGCACCGGTTTTGCCGTCCACATTGCGCATCAGTTCCAGGCCGAGTACGCAGGCGATGTCGTAGTGGCCGGCTTCAATGTCACGCATCGCCGACATCACGGCGATAGAGCCCGAGGCGCAGGCCGCTTCGTGGCGAGAGGTGGGCAGGGCGGCAAGCTCCGGGTAAGCCTGGCCGAAGAAGCCGCCAATCAGGCCCTGGCCGGTAAACAGGTCGGCAACAAAATTGCCTACATGGCCTACCTCGATCTGCGCCGGCTCGATGGCGGCGTCGGTCACGGCATCGCGAAGCGCCTCGGTGAACATGTCGTACAGTTCCAGTCCCTCCCTTGCCCAGTTTCTGGCGAAGTCGGTCTGGCTGCCGCCAAGGATGTAGATCGGTGCGCTCATGATGCGTTCTCCGTTTGTTCAAGTGTCGCCTGCAGTTCGGCGCGAATCACCTTGCCCATTGGGTTGCGCGGCAGGGCGGCAAACACCTGCAGACGTTCCGGCAGTTTGAATTTGGCGATGCCGCGATCCAGCAGGTGCTGGCAGATGTCGGTCAGCGTCGGTGCCGCGTCTGTATCTGCCGGCACGATGCAGGCACAGATCTTCTCGCCCAGGACCGGGTCGGGATACGCACACACAGCCGCTTCTGCCAGTCCAGGGTGACCCTCCAGCAGGGTATCGATTTCCGAGGGGGAGATCTTCATACCGCCGCGATTGATGATGTCTTTGCAGCGGCCGACTATGCGGTAGTAATTGGGCGGGTGGCCGCAGATCTCCACCAGGTCACCGGTACGGAAGTAGCCGTCGTCGGTAAATACCTCGTCGTTGTCGCCGCCCAGGTAACCGTCGAAAACGGTGGCACCCGCGAAACACAATTCGCCGGCAAAGCCTGGCAACTCCACATCGTCGCCGGTTTCGACGTCCATCACTTTACTGCGCACGGCGCGGTGGGCGTAGCCGTCGAAGGGCATGCCCGTAACACCGAAGCGTGGGAAGTGGGCGGCGCGCAGCTCCGCTGTCGGCGCGGTTTCAGGCGTGGCGAACAGAGCGATGCCTTCATTGGAACCATAGAAATTGATGATGGGCTTGCCGTAAGCGCCCTCCACAATTGCAATCATGTCTGGCGATAGCGGCGCCGATCCGGAGCCCACCGCGCGCAGGGCGCTGAAGTCGAAGGCGTTCCACAGCTCGGGTTTCGTCGCCAGCTGGTTGAGCAGCGCCGGCGGCGCGATGGTGAAGTTGATCTGTTCGTCCTGTAACTGCTGCAAATAGAGCGGTGGTTCCAGGGGGTGGTGCAGGACCAATGCGCAACCCAGCTCTGTGGCCGCGAACAGAAAGCCTCCCACCGCCGCCATGTTCACCAGCGGAAAAGGATTCAACAGTCGCTCGCCAGGCAGGTAGCCGCCGGCTTCGGCAGTGGCCCGCGCGGTGGCCAGCCACATGTTGTGGGAGCGCGGCACGCCCTTGGGTGTGCCCGTTGTGCCTGAGGTCCAGCAGACGGTGATGGTGCGATTGGCATCGTCAGTGAAGCTCCCGCGATGTTTTTCAAGGCGCGTGCGGGCCTCGGCGTCCAGGGCCTCGGCAAGGCAGTCCAACTCGCTGCCCGCGCACAACACAGGCACCCCGGGCAGAGCCACGGCAGCAGTCTCCGACAGCGCCTGGCCCTTGAAATTGTTACAGGCAATAAACACTTCCGGGCCCAGGGTCGCGCCCAGCTTGCTGATCTCGTGTTCACCGTACTGCACGGGCAGGGGTGAGATCACCGCGCCCAGTTTGCTGGCCGCGAAGAAACACACCACCAGCTCGCTGATATTGGGTAGCTGCACCATGATGCGGCTGCCCACCCCGAGACCTTGTGCCAGCAGCTGCGCGGCCAGTGCGTCGCTGGCAGTATCCAGTTCGGCGAAGGTCAGTCGGCTGGGCGCAGTGCCGGTGAGTTGTTGTTTGTTGGGCTGGTCGGCGACCGCCAGCGCATCCGGACAGCTGGCAACCTGTGCCGCCAGGAGGCTGTGCAACGTATCGCTGCCCCACAGGCCCTCGCTGGTGAGTTGTTCAATACGGCCGGGGTCGGTGGTGTGCATATCAGCCCTCGCAAGCGGCCTGGTATTCCGCCGCCAGTTGATCGACCAGCTTGGCAATTGGCAGCACCTCGGCAATGCTGCCAACGCCCTGGCCTGCAGCCCAGATATCACGCCAGCGCTTGGTGTCAGCCGCTGCTTTGGCGACATCGATGGCACCCGGTGCAGGCATGTTGTCCGGGTCATAGCCGGCTTGCTCGAGACTGGGCCGCAACCAGTTGGCCTTGACGCCGGTGATGGCGTCTGAGCAGACGATGTCACGTCCGCTGGCTTCCACCACCATTTGCTTGTAGCGCGCGTCCGCCATGCTTTCCTGTGTAGCTATGAATCGTGTACCCATATAAGCATAGGTGGCTCCCAGCACTTGCGCAGCGCGAATGCCGCGACCGCTGACAATGCCGCCGCCCAGCACAATGTCGCCGTCCCAGAATTGGCGTACCTCCTCCACGAAAGCGAAGCCCGAGAGCTCTCCGGTATGGCCGCCGGCACCGGCGGCTACCAGCACCAGGCCGTCCACACCGCTGTCCAGCGCCTTGCGAGCAAAGTCCGGATTGATGACATCGGCATAAACCTTGCCGCCATAGCTGTGCACCTCGTTCACGGCTTCCCGAGGACTGCCCAGTGCTGAGATGACCAGAGGCGCCCGGTATTCAACCGCCAGGGCCAGGTCGTCGAGCCTGCGGGTGTTGGAGCGGTGCATCATCAGGTTGATGGCCCAGGGGGCATCGGTGGCCGGGTCGACCGCCGCGGTTATCTCCTTCAGCCAGGCCTCGAGATCGTCAGTGCTGCGGGCATTGGGGGAGGGGAAGCTGCCCAGGATGCCGGCCTTGCAGGCCGCGATCACCATGGCCGGCCCCGATTGCAGGAACATAGGCGCCTGGAACAGCGGCAGGCGCAGGTTCTGGTGCAGTGGTGACATACAGGGGGTCGGTAACTTTTATAATGAGACTGGCATCCTAGATGAGCAATTGAAGCAAGGCAAGGCGGTGAAAACCCAGTGATAGTGCGGGTTTCAGGTTACTTGCATAAGTGAACTGCGAGCCTATAATCGAGCCATGTCAGCGGGCCGGAACCTGCGGGAGTCTTCACATGAACCAGGCGTTAAATCTCCGGGAATTTCCCACCACGGATCAATGCATCGGCGGGGTGGCTCATTTCGACAATACCCAGCCCTGGATCTACCAGCTGGACAATCCCTACCTCCACGGCGTGTATGCGCCAACCACGCTGGAGCTGGCCGAATCCGGCCTCACCGTGGAGGGTGAGCTACCCGAGGACCTCGAGGGCGCTTATTTCCGTAACGGCCCCAACCCGGTTCACCAGCCTGCCAACCGCTATCACCCCTTCGATGGCGACGGCATGGTGCATGCGGTGTACTTCCGAGACGGTCAGGTGTCCTACCGCAACCGGTATGTGGACACGGTGGCGATGCAGAGTGAACGCGCTGCCGGAAACTCAGTATCACCGGGGGTGATGGGCCCTTTCGACTACACCGTGCCG